>Ga0114997_10004860_pt1 | contig 10365 bp, 5 predicted proteins | sample ArcticOcean_MG_C_2_FD_87045 | JGI IMG/M metagenome (GOLD analysis project Ga0114997, IMG submission 87045) | Marine microbial communities from western Arctic Ocean - ArcticOcean_MG_CB4_136 | ecosystem: Environmental > Aquatic > Marine > Oceanic | place: Arctic Ocean: Canada Basin | collected... | reverse complement strand
ATATCGCCTTGTTTCGCGTCAAAAGTCTTCTTCTTGTTCTTGTTCTTGTTCTACTACTACTACTACTACTACGATTACTACTACTACTACTACTACTACTCTCGTTACGTCCTATCGCCTCTGTTTTCGTTGTTTCCGTTAATGCTGTTGTTCTTATCATTGCCGTCGTCGTCATCGTTCGTCGTCTTCTCCCCTGCCGCCGCGACCCCGGCCAAAACAAAGTCCCCGACTTTGCGAACGATGACGATGATGGTGACGAGGCGTGCGTGACGACGACGCCATCACGTGACGACGACGTGCTCCTGCTCCGCGCGAAACTCTTTCCGCCTCTCTTCTTCAACAAAGCAGCGTTCGAGAAAGAACACGCATTTGCCTTCCTCCTCGCAGAAGACAAAGACAAAGAACGAAAAGAAGCGCCGTTCATCGTCGGTATCGATATCGACGACATCGATGACGTTTCCGTAGTAAAGAATATACCTTTTAATGGAATTCAGATGAGATTTGGATATCAGCGCGTTTAATAGAGAGATCTGCTCCTTAACGCGTGTACGTGCGTGTGTATTATATATAGCGCGCGCGGTGTAGCGCTGCTCGGTGGTTTATGCGAGAATACTACGGGGGAATTCTGATAATGCAACCGCGCGTAAGAGCAAACAAAGTGTGACGCGACAAAACTCTTCTTATCTCTTTCAACTGCTTTTTCGTAAAAAAGAGAAAAAAAGCAAAAGAAGCGAAAACGATGCATCCAACGAGGAGGAAAAAAACAAGACAACTTTGACGCGAATGATACTATATCATCATCTCAGAACGTTTCGTTTTACAAGCTTTTATAAGCTCGTCTACGATCATTTTTTTATCACATACACGTTATTATTATTATCATTATTGTCGTTAGTATTATTATTCTTTCGCGATCTCTCTCTCTCTCTCTCTCTCTCTCTCTTTGACTATTACGCGGCATGCTTCACACGAGCTTCGCTCGGCCTTTCCCGGCGAGCGCGGCGTTTATATTCCTGCTCCTGTGGACCTTCTCCGCGGTTTCCATTCCTAAAAACGCAAACACGATGAAACACCCGGTCCATTGGATGTTCGTTAACGTTTGGTTTGGGTTTCTAAATACCGAATAGACGGTGCTAAAAATCTTTCTCGTCGTCGTGACCGTGGTCAGGACTAAAACGTCAAAGCTCGTGATGGTGTGGTAGATGAAATTTTGACCAACCGCGGAGGCTAAGGAATAACTCACGATCGCTTTCAAAACTTTCGGGTATTTCGCGCAAAACGCGAAACCGCTGGTGATTTGGCCCGTCAATATGGCAAAGACCAACGCGACGATGGCTCCGGATAAGTTCGTATACAACATGCTCTCGTGCGCGCTCGGTTTCGCCGTTTTTCGGTGACTCGGATTTAAAACTTTCGTGCTCGTTTTAACTTTATCTTGCAACCCGCCGGTAATGGCGTCGAACACCAAGGACAAGAAAATCAAACGCAAACCGTACGTGGAATTTTCCGTCACACTCGCAGACTTCCCGCTCGACGACGACGCTTTGCCGTAGTTGAACAAAAATACGCCAAACGTAACAAACGCGACCGAGAGATATTGAAACCTCGAAAACTTCCTCCCTCCTAAAACCAACCCACCGAGCATGACTGGAACCATCTTACAACTCTTCCCTAAAACCTGCGTCGGGTAACTGACGTACCTCAACGCCTCGTTCGACGCCGCCATCGCTAACATCTGCGACGACCCGCTGTGAAAAATTTCCGTCAGAGGCAGTTTATACCCACTCCCACCAAAGACAAAAATAGCCAACAGCGCGCACAACGCGTTCACCGCTCGCTCGAACACGAGCGCAAAAAACGTCATCGAAAACCTCTCCCCCCCGTTTTCTCCTTGCGCTTCGTACACGTCCTCTTGCATCACCGCGAATAAGCTAAAAGAGACGAACACGCCTACACAGCAGACGATGAGTTCCAACTCTCTCGACATCATCCCAAAAACATTTTTCCCACCGCCGACGAAGTTAAATCCAGAGTTTTTCAAAACGCCTCTGTACCGAGGCGACGGGGTCATCTCTCGCACCACCCGCGGAGATAAAGATGCCTGTCGTCGAGTCGTTGCCGGCATTAGTGTTATTATTAATAAAATGTATTATTCTTGGTGTTGTGCGGGGGAATACGGTGAATGCAGTTAACAACAAACACACAACAGGATTGAACAAAAAAAAGGATCGAAGCTCCTCTTTTTTGCACAAAAAAAAATTTTGACGAGACCTTTCTCTCACATCATAGAAAACTCTCTTCGTTTTACCCGCACTTTTTTCTCGTTGAAACGTTTAAGAAGAACTCTTCTTCTCCAAAAGCGTTCGTGGTTTGTCTTCCCTCTCTCTCTCATCCTTCTCTTTTATTGCTACTCTGCGCGTGGTGCAAAGATATATACAGAGAGAGAGACGAACGGGGAAACTTGGAACCGAGAGAGAAACAGAAGAAGCGATCGGAAGAGTTTTATTTTTTAATCGAAGCGCTTTGCTTTCGCGAAATATCTTCGACGCTTCATTTACAGCAAATCATCGCGCGGAAAGAAACAAACGATGGATTTCACGTCGGTCAGCGATAAGATCTCCACGTTCACCCGAAACGCGAAAATGGAGGCGGAGCGATTGTTTTTACCGTCCGCGTCGAGTTTAGGATTACCGGTGAGCTCCGCCGAGGACGTGATCATGGCCGAGAGCGAGTTTGCGAGGTTGTGTGCGCAGTCGCAAGCCCCGGAGGAGGCGGAAAAATATAAAAAAGAGTTGGACGAGGCGAGGTTTCGATTGGCGTGGGCGTTGTCGCACAGCAGACGGGAGGAACATTTGAGACACGCGGAGAATATTTTGATGGACGAGGCGTTAGAGTGGGACGACGTTTTGACGCATAGAGATAGGTATTATTTGAAGGCGGTATTGTATTACAATCGTAACGACTATTTGTCGTGCAGAGACAACGCGTTTACGTGTTTGAGCGTAGATCCGACGTGCGTCCAGGCGCAAAATTTGAGGCAGGCGTGCGAGGAATATTTGGCCAGGGATGGGATTATTGGAATAACGGGCGTTGTGGTCGGTGTGGCGGTGTTAGGAGCGATGTTCGCGTCGAGACGATAAGAGAAGAGAAGAGAGAGAAGAGAAACAAATAAACACGCATGGCTTTTGAAGTCGTACATAATATAGAATCCGAATAATAATAAGTAGGGCCCGTGATATACCTCGGTACAATTTTGTGATCATAATACTAAAGTATTACAACAATTGCGGCGGCTAAATTTACCATCTTTTAATACTACGACTATCTATCTCTAAACTACATCTACTGTTTCAAAATTTACTTCGATAGCTTTCTCTTCGCTAAACTCTTTTTGTAGTCGCGAATGGATTTAGTCATCTTCGTCACTTGTTGATTTTCGCAAAGCCAAATTTCTTTTGCCACTTTCTCGATTAAGCGGAAATCGTGCGATACTAAAACTAATCCGCCGCTGTACTCATTTATCGCATCCGCTAACCCGTCGATGGCGTCTATGTCCAAGTGATTCGTAGGTTCGTCTAATAACAAAATGTTAGGTTTGGACAAACATATCATCGCAAAGACGAGACGCGATTGCTGCCCCGCGGATAAGAGCGCGATAGGTTTCGTTTGCGTCTTGCCGGAAATTCCGTATGTTCCTAAATACGAACGCCAATAATCGTTCAGCTTTTTCATGTCTTGAAATGTCCCGGAAAAAAATTCCAACGGCGTCGAGCGCGGATCGAGAGATTCAAACGAATGTTGCGTGTATCTACCAACGATGACGCCGTTTCGTCTTTCGACGACGCCAGTTGTCGGTTGTAAATCCTGGGCGAGCAATTTCAACAATGTAGACTTACCGGCGCCGTTTGGACCAACCAACGCCACGCGGCTATCCATATCGATGCCAAAATCTACGTTTTTCAAAATGTCTATTTCGGTTCCCGGATACCGGAACGTGACGTCTTTGAACGGCAAAACCGGAGGCGCGATTTTTGCCCCGCAATCCGGGAACTTAAAACGGAACGAGTTCCTCTCCTCGCTCGGTTCGGGAGTCAACCCTGCCGCGATCATCTTATCGAGCACTTTTTGACGCGAATTCGCGAGTTTCATTTTATCCTCAAAAGTACCGGCTTTGGCGATGAACTCTTTAATCGCTTTGACTTCCGCTTGCTCTTTGTCGTATTTGCGCTGGTTGACTAAATCTTCGCTCGCTCGTGTTCGCTGGAACGTTTCGTAATCACCGTTATAATACGTGAGTTTCGTATTTGTGAGTCGAATAATGTGCGTACAGACACCGTCGAGAAAATCTTGCGAGTGACTGACTACGACTAAACACTTGTCGTATTTCGCGAGATAGTTTTCCAACCAAACTACGGCGGATAAATCCAAATGATTCGTAGGCTCATCGAGTAAAAGTAACGCAGGAGCCGCAAAAAGAGCGCGCGCTAACGATACTCGCATTCTCCATCCCCCAGACATGTCTTTCGTCGAGCGTTGCATCATATCTTTATCAAAGCCTAGACCGAATAATAACTCAGCCGCCTTCGTTTCAAACATGGACGGATCGAGCTCTTCTAAACGTTCGTAAATGAGTTGTAAACGCTCGTCGCCGGGACCGTAATTTGCCATCAAATCTTCCTCCTTCTTTCTCAACTTTTCAATCTCTAACTTGACGTGGTCGACGACCGATTCCAGCGCGGTTCGGTCTGAAGGCGCGGCTTCTTCACGAAGGTGATAAATGTCAACGTGCTCCGGAATAGGAATCTCCCTCTTGGCAATAGCAGAAAGTAAATTGGACTTCCCGCATCCGTTTTGACCGATTAAACCGTACCGACGCCCGTGGTTTAGTTCTAAGTTGCACTCAGAAATCAGCTCTTGTCCGTTGACTTGCATAGAAAACCGTTCGATTTTAACATCGAGCGCCGTTTCGCGAGACGCCAATACGCCCGTCACCGTTCGATCAACATCGTCGTCGTCATCTTCCTCGGATATCGTCTCGCCGTTATCTTCATTCCCATCGTTAGCAGTGCCAGGTGATTCATCGTTTCTTTTCTCGCGTTCGAGTCGTTTGCGTCTGGATCCACCGACTTTTGCACTCCCTACGCCTCGTCGTTCGTCTTCCGAACTCGCCACTTTGCCTTGGAAGACGCGCCACGTGTCCGAGCACACCTCACCGACGAACGCGGCATTGTGTGAAATGGTTAGAACACCACCTCTGAACTTTTTCAACGCGAAAATTAAAGCTTTCAACGTTTCGTTATCGAGGTAGTTGGTAGGTTCGTCCAAACAAATGACGTGCGGTTTATTCCACATTGCCGCCGCCAGAACTAAGCGCGATTTTTGGCCTCCGGACATTCTTCGAATGTTCCCATCCCCGAGTTCGGTTGATATGCCGAAATCCGCCAAGTGTTTATACACCTCCGTCGACGTCAGCGGTCGCACGTCTAAACCAGATTGCATCGCTTTGTACGTCTCGTCGAAATTGAGACACATTTTCTTACAGTAACTGTCGCGGTGTAAAAACTTTGCGGGCTCCCACTTGGTCACGCCCGGTCGGTCGCCGTTTTTTCTCACTTCGTAACACAACTCGCCGCCTTTGACTGCTCTTCCTAGAATTTCGTTCACGTTCCCGCGCTGTAATCGCGCGGATTCTTCTTCCTCAGTTAGTTTCATAGTTTTCATCGCCGCGAGCTCTTTGTCTCTTCCTAAGAAGAAACGCGTCTGAATGTACTCTTTCGGCGTCAAATGCAGATTGGATTCCAAATGGTGCATGCTGTGCTGCGAGACGTACGCTATCCTCAAATTATGGTGTTTCCAAATAGTTCCCGATTGCGGTTCAATCTCGCCAACGATATTCTTCATCAACGTGGTTTTACCAGCGCCGTTCGCACCAACAATAGCAACTCGGGAACCCAAGTACGCGCGCACGCACACTTGTTCTAAGATGTTCTTCTCGCCGCCGTCGTATTTGAAAGTGACGTCATCGAGTCTCATCACGACTTGGCCACGATTTTTAATACCGTCTAAAACGCCTGGATCTGGGAAAACGAGCAGAGGCTTTTCGCTCGAACCTCGAATGCCTCCATTCATTTTATTTTTACCGACACCGTTGCTTCCGCCTATAGTCATAGCGCCTTTGTTCATCGCGGAAACGAGTCCAGCCGTATTCTCCAATCCTAAAGCTTCGCGACGTGCAAGTTCTTTCGATTTATCCAGCGACGACGCATCTCCTCTCATACCATCGGTCGACCCATCGTCGACGTCTAAACCATTCTCCTCCGCGTGTTTCGAAATAGCATCCAAAGTTTCTTTCTTCATCCTCGGCAAGACTAAATTTGGCTTCTTGGCGCGAAAGCCCGGGAACCCGCCGTCGAACACCGTGAGCTTTTGGTTTTCAAAATGCACGATGTCCGTGCACACTTTGGTTAAAAAGTCGTAATCGTGCGAAACAACCAAGACGGTAGAATTCGATGCAATCAAAAAGTTAGCCAACCATTCGACCGCGTCCACGTCCAAATGGTTCGTAGGCTCGTCAAGTAATAACAAATCCGCCTGTTGCGTCATGGCCGCCGCGATTGCTAATCTCATCCTCCATCCACCGGACAATTCGTTCACTCTCTTTCCCATCATCTTATCGTCAAACCCAACCTCTTTCAAGCACGCCTCGGAAGACGACGCGGTTTCGTCGCCACGACCACCGCTCTCTTCTTCCTTCTCCCTCGCAAACTCACTCACCGTCGCGTTCGATAAACTCAAAATCTCGTGTCTCACGAACACCACGTTCACATCCTCCGGAAAACCCAAAATATCTTTCGCCGCGATTCGATTCATCAGCGTCGTCTTCCCGGCGCCATTCTGACCAACAATGCCGTATCTCTTCATCTTCTCAAGTCGTAACGCGGTCGGTTTCAACAGAATCTTCGCCCCGAACCCGAGTATTATGTTTTGCAAATCCACCAAAAATGTCTGCTTCTTCGTTTCCGTTTCGCCGTTTTTCTCTCCTTCGTTCCGCCTCGCATCTTCCTCCGCACGACCACGTATCTTCGCCCGCACCAACGCGTTCGCGCACATATCCCTCACCTCCTCTTCCGTCACGAACGCCTCCAACATGTCTCCAACATTCTCCGAAATCGATTTCACGTCGGGAGTTTCGTTTTCTTCGAAGATGAGGTCCACGAGTAAATCTTTCACGTATTCTAAAACTTCCTCGTCGACGGATTTCGAGGACAGAAATTCGTGGACGAATTGTTCCACGTCTTCTCTTCTTTGTTCTCTCGTCGTCCACTACGGGGCCTTGCTGCCCAGAGGTTGGGTTTTTTGATTTAAGAAGTTTTTTTTTTTTTGAGAAAAAGAGGCGCAAAATTTTTTTTTTTTTTTTTTTCTCTCTCGCATTTTCAATTTGAGCACTTTACGACCATCCACACAAAAAACAAGCGCTTTTAGATACACAAACACACACAGCTTGTTTTCACGTTTTTATGCATCACTGCTCAGAAGAAGAACAGAGATGATGCCCAAAAGCGCTACTACTCTCAGACGAGGAGATTCTGTGGTGGTGTTTTCTTCTTCGTCGTGTTCTTCTTCATCTTCTTCTTCCTTTTCGTTGTTCGGGAAAAGAAGAAGATTCATCCTCCATCATCCGTGTCGTCGTCGTCGTCATCAAAATCACCAAACGCATCATCATCATCCGAAAAGGTATTCTTCGCGTAGGGCCCCGTTGTTCGCGGCGGTGAACGACGACGCGAATGGTGGTGATGAAGATTTCTTGCACACGTTAGGGGTGAAGTTACGAAAGGAGACGGGGAGAGAAGCCAAAATGCCTCCCGGGAGAGTCGGTTTGTTTGGCGTTCGAGAAACGCTCGAATATCTGATGGACTCGAACGCTTTCGTGGAAACGAGAGTGAAGAAATACGGACCGATTTTCAAGACGGCTTTTTTCTTCAAACCGACGATCGCGTTCGGGTCGAAAGAAGCCGTGGATGAGTTTAAATCGTTCGAGGCGAGTTTACCGGCGGATGAGGCGTTGCCGGAGACGTTCAGGGAGCTACACACGGAATACGGAGCGTTGAAACAAAGCGGCGCGAAGCACAAAGCGACTCGGAAGAACTTTTCGAGAGTGTTGGGAAGAGAGGCTTTGGAAACGTACGTGCCGGAGATCGCGATGCGAACGGAGGAATTCGTAAATAAGTTGGAGCAAAGGAAAGTGCCCTTGTTTCTCGGGAAAGATATCAAGCGGTACGCGTTGAAGACGTTGTTTTATCTGTTTTTGGGTAAAGTGCCCGATGTTAGTATTATAGAGGAAATGTATTTGTACAACGCCGGATTGTTGTCGTTGGGAAAGTTTGACCCGACGTTTAAGAAAGGGGAAAGCGCGTTGGAGAAACTGACGCAATACGTGCTCGAATACTATCGGGAAATTAAAAAAGACGAGGCAAAGTTGAACGCACCTGAACATTTCTTTCTAAAACAGTACTCCGAGGCGACGGATGAGTTTGGCGATACATTTTCGGACGAACGTGTCGCCGTGACGGTCGTTTTGATGGTTTGGGGTTCGTACATCGAGGCAGCCGCGTTAATGGGACACTCGATACGTATTCTTGGCGAGAAAGGAAACGCGGATGTTTTGAAAAAAGCGAAAGAAGAAGCGCGGGCGTTGCGAGAAGAAGAAGAACAGACGCTCTCCACGTTGGCGCAGAAAGGGAAATACTTGTTAGCGGTGTCCAAGGAAACGTTGAGATTTCACCCACAGACCGCGGGTGGGTTGAGAGTAAACCCAACGGATAGGAAGTTTTGCGGGTACGACGTTCCTGCCGGGTACGTGTTAACCGCGGACCCGCGCATCGCGTTCCTCGACGAATCCGCCTTCTCCGATCCGAAAGCGTTCAATCCTTCGCGGTTCCTCGAAGCTTCCAAGAGCGAAGACCGTTTCTTCCCAGGCGGAATGGGTCAACATCAGTGTCCGGGGATTAACTTAGCGACGACCATGAACGTGATTTTCTTGACCAAATTCTTGACGACATTTTCATCTTGGACGCCGTCGGAAGGCATGCCCGAGGAGGTTCCGTTGGTGCAAGTGCCGATCGTTATCATAGCGGATGAGTATAGCGTAGACTTGATGCAATAAAAAAATTAGTTACTATTGTTTGTATCTCTTTGAGGTGTTTTTCTCTATCTTATTGTACAACGCGCGATGACGACTTCTATGCGTATGACTTCTATGTGTGCTTTATATTACTACTTATTCCCGGAGGAGATTTTAAGTCCTCTGTACTCCATCGCCAAGCATTCAAACGGCGAATCCTCAATTTCTACGAGCGTGAACAAACTCTCCGGTGTTATTTCTGTTATTTCTAGCTCCTCCTCTGTTTCTGTTTCTGTTTCAGTTTCTTCGTTCTCTTCTCCGTCCAAATCGTAATACGTGCAATCTCTATCGCCATTCACGTCGTAAGGCGGCACGAACACGTCCAATATCGCCACGTCCGTAATCGCGACTATCCTGTGTATGTTCTCTTCCGGTGAACACACCTGAATCCCACTGCCCGATGCAACTATCACATCATCCGACACCAAATGACACCCTCTCGGTTTACACGCTGTCGTATCTTCGTACTTACCATCCGCCCATTTATACTTTTGCACCCTCGCCGAGCCGTATAAACATTTCGACAACACCGTCATTTCCGGGTGATTGTGCAAAGGGATTTCCATGCCTTTGGGAATGATAAACGTGCATATCTGAAAGTCTTCGCCGCCGTAAATCCTCTGACTGTACACTGCGGGCGGCTTCCCTCCCTCTTTGCTCCCTCCTAGTAGAAAGTTAAAAGCCTGAGCGGAAACGGACGAGGATTTCTTCATCTTCATCTTCTTCTTCTTCGACCTCTTAAACATGCTCGCGAAGAGCGATTTCAGCGGGTCCCGCGCAAACTCTTCTTCCTCTTCCGTGTCGTCACCGCTCGTCGTATCCTCTTCCTCCTCCGTCTCAACGAAATCTTCTCTCCACCTCAACAGCCCAACTTCTCTGGCCGTCACGCGTTCCAAGTGCGGTTTTAACCGTTCGTAAATCTCCCTCGTTCGTTCGCGCAGCGTTTGTCTTCTCGCCGCGAAAGAAGTGGGCGTCGAGGCCGTCATCACAGCAGCAGACGAGGACGAAGAACACACTCTCTCGCACGCTCTGAAAAGCCACTCGATCGCGTTCGCGTCCATCTCGTCTCCGTCTGAACAATACCTGTTGTTCTGGTCTTCTTCTTCTTTATCACCGCATCCGTTCGGACAATCTTCGATTAAGAGTTGTTCAAAACTCTTTTTCTTCTTCTTCTTCTTCTTCTT
>Ga0114997_10004859_pt1 | contig 10365 bp, 10 predicted proteins | sample ArcticOcean_MG_C_2_FD_87045 | JGI IMG/M metagenome (GOLD analysis project Ga0114997, IMG submission 87045) | Marine microbial communities from western Arctic Ocean - ArcticOcean_MG_CB4_136 | ecosystem: Environmental > Aquatic > Marine > Oceanic | place: Arctic Ocean: Canada Basin | collected... | reverse complement strand
CAAGAAAGCAGTAATGGGCGCTTTGACATTATATTTAGATTTTATTAATTTGTTTATAATGCTTTTAAGATTGTTTGGACAAAGAAGATAAAACTAATTTACTAATTTACTAATTTAAGTTTTTGCCAAACTATTTTTTCAATCAGACTTTCTAAATTATCTGAATTTTTAATCACTTGATTTTTCGAATTTTTTATAAGGTATTTATCACTTTTATTTTTTGGAGCTAAATTTTTTGTTATTTTATAAATCGGAAAGTCCGATGATCTATGATAAACATTAAAACTAACATATCTTTTTGATATATTTAATCCATAGTCTTTCCACTCCCCATTGGAAACCATTCTTGCATATAAATTTAATATTAGTTTTAGTTCATTTTTATTAAAAAAAATATTTTTTACTTTTTTTTCATTATTTATAATTAATTTTAGAAATGTCATTATTTCCCAAGCTTATATTTATTCATTAAAGGAATTTGACTTACGATAAATAGAAAACTAATTGGCAAAAGTCCCCAAACTTTAAAATTTACCCAAAACACTTCAGATTGTGTTCTCCATACTATTTCATTTAAAATTGCCACAAAAATAAAAAAAAGAATCCAACGATTATTAAGTCTTTCCCAACCTTGATCTTCTAAATTTAGCGTGTTTTTAAAAAAAATTTTTATTAGGGGTTTTTTGGTAAAAAATTTACCGAAAAAAAGAGTTCCGGCAAAAATTAAGTTTACAACAGTTGGCTTCATGTAAAAAAAAATCTTATTATCAAAGTATAATGTGAGACCACCAAATAAGGTAATAATTATACCACTTGCTAAGGGCATCATAGGAATTTTTCTTTCCAAAATATATATTACAACTAAAGCTATAAGAGTGGCTAAAACAAAAGGAGGAATTGCTATTTTTAAATCCTGTTCATTCTTAAAATATACTATAAAGAAAACAAGTAGTGGGCCGAAATCTGTTAAAAATTTTATTACGGGTCTACCCATACAAAAAGATTAACATAAGAGATATTTTTTTCTATTGATTTTTTTTTAAATATACCTATCTTATACCTATCAAATGTCTGTAAATACCGCGAAATTTTCAATAGGAGATGTGGTTAAACATAAACACTTTAATTTTAGAGGTGTTATTTATGATGTAGATTTTGAGTTTAATAACTCTCAAGAATGGTACGAATCTATTCCTAAAGATGTCAGACCTAAAAAAGATCAGCCTTTTTATCATTTATTAGCAGAAAATAATGAAATTACTTATGAAGCGTATGTTTCAGAGCAAAATTTAATTAATGACGATTCAGATGAACCAATTAAACATCCATTAATTGAAGAAATATTTACTGGCAAAAAAGGTTCGGGTTATTTTAGACAATCTAACTGAAGGCGTTTTGCCTTAAATTTAACATCTTTTTCTCAAAAGTTTGACAAAGTGTAAATGTAAAAGTGATTAATGCCTAATTAAGGTTAGTAGAAAACATTATCTCCCTCCCATGTTTCTTAATTAGGCATAGTTAGCATTGAAACTCTTTAGCTTCTTAGCATACTACAATATCACAAAATCAGTTTATTTTTTAAACTTAAAGTTGTATATTTATCTTATGAAAAAAAGTGGTTTAAATATTTTCTTAGCATTATTGATAATATTTTTTACTCATTCAAAAAGCTTTTCTAAAGATGAATCTGGATGTTCAGTTTTTGATGTTTTATGTAAAATGACTGGAAAAGGGTCAAGTCAAAAAGCAAATAAAAAAACTACAGATGAAGAACTAGCAAAAATTATAGAACAAACTGAAAAAGATATTTCCGAAGCTGATACAGAAATAAATATTTATGGGGGAGTTTTTGATTTTAGTGATGATAAACAAAGAGCTACTCTTACAGGTATGCAACATCAAAATGATGATTTATATAGAAAAGGTTTTTTAGGAAAAATATCTCCAATTACAGGAGGCTTCTTAACAGAAAATAATGCATTTTATTTATACTCAGGTATACAATCAGAATATGAGTTAGGATTTGTAACTGTTACTCCAAGTTTTGCCCCCGGGTACTATAATTATGGCGATGGAAAAGATTTGGGATATCCCCTTGAATTTAAAACGGAAGTCCAGGTATCCTTTGACTTGTCTAAAAGTATTCAGATGGGAATGTCATACAATCATATATCTAATGCAAGTTTAGGAACTAAGAATCCGGGAGCGAATAGCTACATGTTTAATTTTCTTAAAGAATTTTAATCTTTTACAATATATCTAAAAAAAATTATTAATGAATTTAAATGATTGTCATAATTTTGAAGACTTTAGGAAACTAGCAAAAAAAAAATTGCCTTCTCCAATTTTTCATTACATTGATGGTGGGGCCGATGATGAGGTTACTTTAAGAAGAAATACAGAGTCGTTTGATGATTGTGATTTAGTCCCTAATATTCTAGCGAGTGTAGGAGTTCCTGATTTATCCACAACTATTTTTGGAAAAAAAATTGATATACCAATTTTTCTTTCACCAGCAGCGATGCAAAGACTTTATCATCATGAAGGAGATATGGCTTCAGCAAGAGCTGCAGAAAAATTTGGGACTTTTTATAGTATGTCTTCTATGGGAAATAATACTATAGAAGAAGTTTCCAATACATCAAAAGGACCAAAACTATTTCAACTTTATGTTCATAAAGACCAATCAATTACAGACGATTTAATAGATAGATCTAGAAATTCTGGATTTGATGCAATGTGTTTAACAGTTGATACACTTGTTGCTGGTAATAGAGAAAAAGATCACCGAACAGGTTTTACTACTCCACCAAAACTGACTCTTCAAAGTCTAATGAGTTTTGCAATGCGTCCTGAATGGGTATTTAATTATTTAACTCATAAAAAATTTGAATTAGCAAATGTTTCAAAAAAAACAGATAAAGGAACGAATATTGCAAAATCAGTAATCGAATACATAAATGAACAATATGATCCAGCAATGAATTGGAAAGATGCAGAATATTGTGTAAAAAAATGGAATGGACCTTTTGCATTAAAAGGTGTGATGTCTGTCGAAGATGCAAAAAAAGCTATAGATATTGGATGTACAGCAATAATCATTTCAAATCATGGAGGTAGACAATTAGATGGATCGCGTTCTCCTTTTGATCAAGTAAAAGCAATATCTGATGCTGTTGGTGATAAATTAGAAATTATTTTAGATGGTGGAGTTAGAAGAGGAACGCATGTGTTAAAAGCTTTAGCTGCTGGAGCAAAAGCTTGCAGTTTTGGAAAAATGTTTCTATTTTCATTAAGTTCAGGCGGGCAAAAAGGTGTTGAAAAATTATTACAAAATATGAAAAATGAGATTTATAGAAATATGGTATTAATGGGGTGCAAAAGTTTAAAAGATTTAGATAGTACAAAATTGATTTATAGGAAATAAAAAGAAAAAATTAGCATGAAGTTAGCAAAAAATTTAGAACGATTGGGAACTGAAACTGCATTTACTGTATTAGCAGAAGCAAAAAAATTAGAAGCAGCAGGAAATCCAATGATTTACTTGGCCCTAGGTCAACCAGATTTTAAAACACCAAAGCATATTGTTGATGCAGCCAAAAAAGCGTTAGATGAAGGGCATCATGGATATGTTTTATCTAATGGAATTTTAGAATGTAGACAAGCCGTTACAAGAAAAATAAAAAAACTTTATAATAAAGATATAGATCCAGAAAGAGTTTTAATAATGCCAGGTGGAAAACCAACTATGTATTATGCAATATCGTGTTTTGGCGAACCTGGCGCTGAAATTATTCATCCAACACCGGCTTTTCCAATTTATGAGTCCATGATTAATTATACAGGCTCTACATCTGTTCCTTACGATCTTAAAGAAGATAAAGATTTAAAATTTAATGCTGAAAAAATTTTATCTTTAATCACTGAAAAAACAAGACTGTTAATTATAATTAATCCAAATAACCCCACGGGAAGTTTTGTAGAAAAACCTGAAATTGATAAATTGGCAGAAGGATTAAAAAAATATCCTCATGTAGTCATTCTTAGTGATGAAATTTATAGTAGGCAAATTTTTGATGGTAAAGAAATGCCAACTTTTTTTAATTATCCAGAATTGCAAGATAGATTGATTGTTCTCGATGGTTGGAGCAAAGCTTACGCTATGACAGGCTGGAGAATGGGTTGGAGTGTATGGCCAGAAAATCTAGTTCCACATGTAAATAAATTACTTATCAATAGTGTTTCGTGTGTTAATGCACCTTCACAGTTTGCTGGAATAGCAGCCTTAGATGGGCCGGATGATTCAATTCATGAAATGATGTCAGAGTTTGATGAAAGAAGAAAACTGATACATAAAAGCCTAAATAACTTACCAGGTGTTGAATGTAGCATGCCAGGAGGTGCTTTTTATGCATTTCCAAACGTTAAAGGTACTGGAATGAATGGTGAAGAGTTTGCCAAAAGATGTTTACATGAAGCAGGTGTTGCAATTGTTCCAGGGACTTCATTTGGGAAGAATTGTAAAGACTATGTGAGATTTAGTTTCGCAGCTTCGAAAGAAAATATAAGTAATGCTATTGAAAAAATAGAAAAAATCCTTCGATAATTAAGTTTTTTGACCACTAGGCTTTTAGGTTGTAATATATTTTAATGACTAATTTAAGAATGCCAAAAATTGACCGAAAGGTCATTTCAAAAAAAGATATTATAGTAAAAAGACTAAAAAAAATAATTAATCCAGAACATGTTTTAGATCACCAAGATGAATTAAAACCATACGAAACTGATGGTCTTTCAGCATATAAGCAAAAACCATTAATTGTTGTTTTTCCAGAGAACACTCGAGAAGTAAGTGAAATTCTTAAATATTGTAACGAGGAAAGAATTAAAGTTGTACCTAGAGGAGCAGGAACTGGCCTATCAGGGGGAGCTTTGCCACTAAAAGACTGCATTCTTATAAGTTTAGGAAAATTTAATAAAATATTAGAAATAGATTACAAAAATAGATTTGTAGTAGCACAGCCAGGTGTAACAAATTTATCAATTACTCAAGCTGTTCAGGATAAAAATTTTTACTATGCGCCAGATCCTTCAAGTCAAATTGCCTGTTCAATAGGAGGAAATGTTGCCGAAAATTCAGGTGGAGTTCATTCCCTAAAATACGGAACAACCACCAACAATATTTTGGGTGTCGAAGTTGTTTTCATGGATGGAACTATTAGTAAACTAGGTGGAAAGACTTTCGATTCCGAAGGATATGACTTGCTAGGTTTGATAACAGGATCTGAAGGATTATTATGTGTAATTACTGAAGTTACTGTTAAGATTTTAAAAAAACCACAAGTAATTAAAGCAGCATTAATTGGATTTCCAACCATTGAAGACGGAGGGCGTTGTGTATCCAAAATTATATCAAGCGGAATTATTCCTGCGGGAATGGAAATGATGGATAAAGAGCTGATTCATGCTACCGATAATTTTGTAAAAGCTGGTTACCCAAGAGACGCAGAGTCAATGTTAATAGTGGAACTAGATGGAACAGAAGCTGATGTATCTGAACTAATGCTAAGGGTTAATAGCATAGCTAAAGTAAATAAAGCAACAAGCATTAAAGTAAGCAAAAATGATAAAGAAAGATTAAAGTTTTGGGCTGGTCGCAAAGCAGCTTTTCCAGCCTGTGGAGATATGGCTCCAGATTATTATTGTATGGACGGCACTATACCAAGAGGAAAACTTTCTGAAGTTTTAAAAGAAATTAAAAGATTATCGAAGAAATATAACTTACCAGTAGCTAATGCTTTTCACGCAGGTGATGGAAATCTTCATCCATTAATTATGTATGATTCTAATGACAAAAAGGCTTTAGAAAAGACTGAAAAATTTGGAGCAGAAATTTTAAAATATTGTGTAAAGGTTGGTGGAGTTTTAACTGGAGAGCATGGTGTTGGAATAGAAAAAAGAGAATTAATGTGCGAAATGTTTAATGATAATGATATTCAGCAACAAATAAAAATTAAAAAAGCACTTGATACTAGTTCTCTTTTAAATCCAGGAAAAGTGTATCCAATTTTAAGAAAATGTGCAGAAGAAGGGAGAGTTCATATTCATGGAGGAAAAACAAAGTTCCCTGATATCCCAAGATTCTGATTTATTTTATCCTGAAAAAGAAAAAGAAGTATCAGATATTATAAAAAAGTTTTATAAATCAAATATACCTATAGAAATTATTGGCTCTGGTTCAAAGAGAACAATAGGAAGACCTCTTCAGTGTGGAAAAACTGTAAACTTATCAAAGTTGGAAGGAATTATAGAATATCAGCCAGAAGAACTTTTTATTAAAGTAAAAGCTGGCACAAAAATAGATAAAATAGTAAATGAATTAAAAAAAAATAAACAAGAATTAGCTTTTGAACCAATTGATTTTGGTTATTTGTTTAAGGGAAAAAGTGACTGTGGAACAGCAGCAGGTCAAGTAGCTTGCAATATTTCAGGACCAAGAAGATTTAAAGTGGGAAGCACAAGAGATCATATTTTAGGTTTCAGAGCAGTTAATGGACGCGGTGAAATTATAAAGTCAGGTGGAACTGTTGTTAAAAATGTTACTGGATATGATCTGAGTAAATTAATTTGCAACTCTTTTGGAACTCTTGCGGTATTAACAGAAATTACTTTTAAAGTACTACCCGCATCTGAAGAAAGCAAAACTTTAGTAATTCATAATTTAAAAATAGATTCTGCACCAGAGTATTTAGAAAAAGCAATAAACTCATCCAACGAAGTTTCTGGAGCGTCATTTTTGCCTATAGAACCAATATGCAGTAACTGCGAAATGAATATTGAGAATACTTTTAAATTAAATGACCTTAAGTACAGAGGATCACTTACAGCATTTAGAATTGAAGGGTTGAAACAATCAATTGCTCAAAGATTAGAAAATTTAAAAAAAGAGTTAAAAATTCAAGAATTTGATATATCGGAGCTTGAAAATTTACAATCAGAAATTTTTTGGAATAAAATAAAGAATTTAGAATTTTTTTCAGCAACTAAAAACAATATTTTAAGAATAGTTATTCCACCTTCAGAATGTATTAATTTAATATATGAGCTTCCTAGTAAATTTAAGTATTTTTTAGATTGGGGTGGAGCAGTAATTTGGATGGAAGCATGTGAAATAACTGAACAAAAATTTGAATCTATAAGAAAAAAAGTAATTAGGCATAATGGGTACATTTCTATGATTAAATATTCAGATAATTTACCTTATGTGGAGGATGTTTTTACTATAAATAACGTGCGTTTTAATATTTCTCAAAATATAAAAAAAAGCTTTGATCCTAAAAGAATACTTAATCCAGGAAAAATGTATACAGGTATATAAATGGAAACTAATTTTTCAGAAAAACAACTTCAAGACAAAAACAATAAAGAAAGTGAGAAAATTTTAAGAAAGTGTGTGCATTGTGGTTTTTGTAATGCCACTTGCCCAACCTACAATTTATTGGGTGATGAGCTAGATGGCCCAAGAGGAAGAATATATTTAATTAAAGACATGCTTGAAAACAACAAGCCGGCTAATGAAAAAATTGTTAAACATATCGATAGATGTCTTTCATGCTATAGCTGTATGACCACTTGTCCTTCCGGAGTAAATTATATGCATCTGATTGATCATGGAAGATCACATATAGAAAAGACTTATAAAAGACCATTGAATGAAAGAATTATCCGAAACTTATTGTCATGGACTTTACCAAAAGCAAGAAACTTTAAATTTATTTTTCTATTAACTTTATTAGCAAAACCATTTCTTATTTTTTTCCCTAAAAAAATTAAAAATATGATTAATTTAATGCCAAAGCATTTCCCAAAAAGCACACTACCTAAAATGGAAATATATCCAGCAAAAAATAAAAAAAAACCAGTAGCTAGAGTTGCTTTATTAACCGGATGTGTACAAAAAGTTATTTCTCCTCAAATTAATGAGGCTACAATAAGACTATTAAATAGACATGGCATTGAAGTAATAGTTCCTAAGCTAGTAGAGTGCTGCGGATCTTTAAATCATCACCTAGGTAAAGAAAATACTGCTAAAGAGACTTTTAAAAATAATATTACTGTTTGGTACGATGAATATTTAAATAATGGACTTGATGCAATAATTTCAAATACTTCTGGCTGCGGAACAACAATTAAAGATTATAAATTTATATTTAGAGATGATAAAAAATACAAAAAAAAAGCTAAAAAAATATCTGAATTAACAAAAGATATATCAGAGTATTTAGACGAAAAAGTTAAACTCAATTTTATTTCATCAGATAGAAAAGAAAAAAAATATAAAATCGCTTATCATTCAGCCTGCTCTATGCAACATGGCCAAAAAATTCATAAAGAACCTCTGAATTTAATTAAAAAAACTGGTAACGAAGTTGTAGAAATACCAGAAGGCCATATTTGCTGTGGATCAGCAGGAACATATAATTTACTTCAAAGCGATATTGCAAATAAACTATTAAAAAATAAAGTTTATAATATTGAAAAAATTAAACCTGAGATTATTTCAACAGGTAATATTGGTTGTATTACACAAATTTCAAGCGGAACTAAGATTCCAATCCTGCATACAGTTGAAATTATTGATTGGTACACAGGCGGACCCAAGCCTGATATATTAAAAAACATATGAAAAAAATATTAATTACAAGAAAGTTGATTAAATCCAGTGAGGATTATGCTTCAAAAATTTTTGACGTAAAATTTAATAAAGAAGACAAAGTAATGACAAAAGATGATTTAATTAAAAACAGTAGTGATTGCGACGGAATATTGTCATCTCTTACTGAAAAAATAGATGCAGAAGTTATTTCAAAACTTTCTAGTAGTATAAAAATTATTTCTAACTTTGCGGTTGGTTTTGGTAATATTGACATTGTTGCTGCAAAAAACAAAAATATTATTGTCACAAATACACCTGAAGTTTTAACAGATGCTACAGCTGAAATAGCTATGTTAGTTCTTTTGGGCGCAGCTAGAAGAGCAAAAGAAGGAATAGAATGGGTAAATAAAAAAAATTGGAAATGGTCAGCTGATTTTTTAATGGGCAAGCAATTGTCAGGAGCAAGATTAGGTATTTTAGGAATGGGAAGAATTGGGAGAGCTGTTGCCCATCGAGCGAAATCTTTTGGAATGATAATACATTATTATAATAGATCTCAATTAGATAAAAATTTAGAACAAGGTGCCATTTATCATAATTCTTTAGAAAGTTTGTTATCAGTATCTAATTTCTTTTCTATCAACTGTCCGGCCACAAAAGAAACTAAATATATTATTAATAAGGATACATTAAAACATTTTCCTGATGGTGCTATTCTTTGCAACACAGCAAGAGGAGACATGATTGATGATAATGCAATGGTAGAAGCATTAAAAAGTGGAAAAATTTTTTCTTTAGGTTTGGATGTATATAATGGCGAACCAAACATTTTTTCAGAATATTTAACCTTACCAAATGTATTTGTTCTTCCCCATTTAGGAAGTTCTACAGCAAAGACTAGAACTGATATGGGTAATCTTGCAGTCAAGAATATCGAAGATTTTTTCAAAATTGGAAAATGTGAAAATACAGTTAATTAGGTTCAATTAAAAAGTGTATTTTATTTTATTTATTCAATCTAGGCCTATTTTTAAAGGTTTTTTATAAAAATTTAGAAAGACTCTATTAAGAAGATGTGTTTCAATTAACTCTTCAACAAATAGGAGGAAGAAAAATATGTCAAAAAAAGATAAAACGTTAAAAGGAATTAAAACGCCTTCAAGACGTAAATTTTTTAAGGCTGCTGCTGCAACAAGTGCTGTTGCTGTGGCAACATTGGCTATGCCTACTATCGCTAAAGCTGCTACCACTTTAAAAGTGCAAGCTGCTTGGGGTGGGGGAATTTTTCTAGAGAATGCTCAAGCATACGTTAAAAGAGTTAACGAAATGTCTGGCGGTAGTCTAAAAATCGATTTACTACCTGTAAATTCTGTAGTGAAAACTAGTCAAATGCAAGACGCTGTTCACAGAGGAGTTCTAGATGGAGCTCACTATGTTCCTGCGTATTGGTATAGTAAGTCAGCCGCGGCTTCTCTTTTTGGCACTGGCCCTTGTTGGGGTTGGAGCGCAAATGAGATGTTGGGTTGGATCCACTATGGTGGTGGTAGAGGATTATTTAATGAGCTAATGGGTAGTTTAGGATTAAACGTTGTTAGTTTCTTCAATAGTGCAATGCCAGCTCAACCACTAGGATGGTTTAAAGAGCAAATCACAAAATCTTCTCAAATGAAAGGTTTGAAATACCGTACTGTGGGATTAGCTGCAGACGT
>Ga0114997_10004858_pt1 | contig 10365 bp, 9 predicted proteins | sample ArcticOcean_MG_C_2_FD_87045 | JGI IMG/M metagenome (GOLD analysis project Ga0114997, IMG submission 87045) | Marine microbial communities from western Arctic Ocean - ArcticOcean_MG_CB4_136 | ecosystem: Environmental > Aquatic > Marine > Oceanic | place: Arctic Ocean: Canada Basin | collected... | reverse complement strand
ACCCTTAAAACAGCAATATCGGCATTATAATATCAAAACTGTAATTGGCCCTGATGACTTCTCTTCAATGACCGAAATCATACACCGCAGATATGAACGCTTGTTAACAGAGAATAAGAATCTACCTGATCTCATGGTAGTAGATGGGGGGAAGGGCCAACTGAGTGCTGCTTGTATCTCCCTTAAAAACCTAGGCATATACGGAAAAATCCCCATTATCGGAATTGCCAAAAGATTGGAGGAAATTTATTTTCCAGAAGATTCAATTCCTATTTACCTCAGCAAGAAATCCTCCACCCTTAAATTGTTACAATTTATCAGAGATGAAGCCCATAGATTTGCAATTAACCACCATCGTAACATTCGTTCAAATGATTCTATTACATCAATACTCGATGGTATACCAGGTATAGGCCCTAAAAATAAGACCCTTTTGCTTACAAAATTTAAAACACTAAGCCAAATTCGGAAAGCCTCCGTCTCTGTTCTGACAAATGCTATAGGCAATAAGTTGGCAGTAAGGCTGCATAACTATTTCAATAAAAAAAAGGGACCCCAATAGCTCCCTTTTATATTACTGTATATAGATATTATTTAATTCTCCCATAAATTACTCTCGAACTCCATCAATTCCATCTCAGCTTGTTGCTGTAATATCAAGGCTCTCATGGGATCCTGAGCAATTTGGTCAGCATACATCTGTCTAATATCTAAATTCTGAGAATTAGATACCCCTATTACCGGTGCATTGAAGAGTCTCAGTTCCAATGCATCAGCTAAATTTACATGCGCCCCCGGATTTTGCTCGTTAAACCAGTATGCTCTGTCTTTATAGGGTCCTCTGAACAATTTGACAACATCATCATATCTAAAACTAGCTACCTTTTTTTCAAATTGAATTTCATAATTTGGATTGGCAGGAATACCTATGGTGAGCGCCCTGATGTAATAATACATTCTTGATCTCATACGATCAAAAATAAGATCCTCTCTAATATATATCTTATTAAATTCAGTCGGATCAATATCACCATAATTTTTCCCATCACCCTCAGTCTCCTCTTCTGCCTCATCTCCAAAACCACCCCCAAAACCGAAATCATCTCCTCCACCTTGAATCTCATATTGCAGCGCCGATATGAATTCATCATCAGGCATTGGTCGCAAACATGAATCAGACATATAGGGCTGGAGCAATCCATCTTTGGCTCCTTGAATCATCAAGGCCGACAGCTCCGAATTTTTTGAATTAAATGGTTGATTTTGTCTTTGTGTCAGGTTTAATCTCCTAAACAGCGTTTTTTTCCAAAAAATGTGAATAGGATCAACCTCTGGTTTGATTATCTCAGTTGCCGCCACTGGTGGCTCCACTCGTTGTGCCTGGACTTCCACAAGAATTACCAATACACAAAAACTAAATAACAATTTTTTCATCTTTCTTAATTTTTAAATCTATTTTAATGGGATTGACATACTTCGATTGTATGCATTGAAATTTTCAACATTCCCTTTAAAATTTTGTCTTTTCACCTGCTTGAATTCTAATACCAATATATCTCCCTTGCGGGCCGAAGAAGCAATGGCAGATAAGTTTAATTTACCGCTTCCTTTAACGCTCTGTCTACCTATCCCTCCACTCACCAATGTAGCCACGATTTGAGACACTTGAAATTTAGCATCATCCGGCAAAAACTCCTTAAATCCTGCATCTGGAATTGCTCTTATGGACAATCTCGCCGTTTTTGCAGGAATTCCTTTAGAAACATCAACTTCTCCGCGATCCGAAAAAGCCTTAATTTCAACCGCTGGGATAGGTCTTACGCCAAAAGTTCTTGAACCAATTCTATTGCCATTACTAGAAACGCTCAAAACCACTTCTTTTGATTTGGGTACTATCGTCACCGCACCTGCAGTGGCTCCTTTAATCGTAGATCCTCCTTTCGCAGAAAATGTCGGATTGTAGGTAGTTCCTAACGCAGGTACTTGAACATCTAACTTATTTCCACAGTTGAAATAAAGTGCCCCTACCGACGCCGATTGAATCTGAATGACCGGCTTCATCACGAAATACTCTTCAGTACTTGAATAAGTGGTATCTCCCCCACCGGGTAAATCAATAGTTATGGCTGCTTCGAAGGTTTGACGCTTTTGCATTTCTTTTCCTGCAAACTTTGCCGAGGCTGTAAACTCTACTAATCCCACGCCACCTTCAACTGCTATCGGTTTTCCGTTATAAGTCATCGTAGGAACAATTGCTGAAGCAGAGGCTGCAATAAACATCTCCGCTTTATAGGATGTTCCAGCCGCAACATACTTCGACTCAGGCCTTACCATGGCCACAATCTGGTCAAAGGCAATATCGCCCGCTCCCACTTTTGTTGATAAGAAGGCCATCGCTCGTGTTTCATAGCTCAAAACCTTTGACTGAAAGTCAGCAACAGTAGCTAGACAAGCAGGAGTAGGTGAATCAGAAAAAGCGAGCTGTGCAAAAACCTTACCGGCTTGATTAGGATCTTTATTGTAAACAGGATCATCAATGGCATCTACGGCAATTGCTTTATATTTCAAAAGTTCTGATTCTGGCGCACCAAATTCATCCATAATAGATTTAATCTCCTCAGCAAAACCATTTAATTGATCCTTTATCTCTTGACCTTTACCTTGACCTCCTTCTTCTACGGGCATCATATAATGTCCCACCTTGCTGTAGTCTGTTTTACCTGCCAAATTTTTAGCATCGCCCACATAGGTGGGTTCATACTCAATATAGCCCCCAGTAATGGCAACCATCGTGTCCTTGAGCGCAACCATTTTTGTCATTAAAGCATCCGTTTTCTCATGAACTAATTTAGCCGCTTCCATGACCTTTAAATCTGCCTCTCGATTACCTGTCTCATCCACAGTCCTGACAATGCTCTCCATTATCTGCACGTTTCTCTCTTTGGTTTCATTATTTGCACTTACCAAACTTTCATTAATAAAGACGAATTTATCAATAATGGTATTACTCACATTTAGCGCCAATAAAGCAGTCAGCACTAAATACATCATACCGACCATTTTTTGACGTCCTGTTTCTTTCCCTCCTGACATAATTTATCTTTTGTTCAGTTTAAATTAATTTGTTAAGAATCAACTTTTCATGGCAGTCAACATGCCGCCATAGACTTTATTTAAATTCTCAACATTAGAAGTTAATTGATTCAACTGCACTTGAAAAGCTGCCGTCTCTTTGCCCGCTTCTGCCATACTTTCTAACGCATCTGTAACATTAGAATAAAATTTATTCAATGCTTTGGTATGACTTTGAGAATCTTGAAGCTCCATTTCATACAAAGCGTTCAAAGCACTCAAACTTTTCGTAACCGTCAATACTTGCTCTTGGTAACCCTTTGCTCCCTTAGATGCTTCTGACATTGCTCCCAATGCTTGCATGGACATACCGTAGGATTTATTCATTTCGGTAAGCGTTTTCGATGCTGATCGCATATTGTCAGCATATTCATTGGTAGCCACCGCGGCATCGCTGAGATTTGACATTTTACCTGCCGTATCTGCAAGATTTCTCATACCATCACCTAAACCCTTTAATAAGTCGGGTCCAATTTTAGCATCCTCCATAACTTTGTCCATCTGGGCTGAAATTCCTGTGGAGACCGCTGCTGGTGCAGCCGCTCTTTTTGGTGACACAGGACCATCATAATCAAGCGCGAGTTCAGGATAAACCTTTGACCACTCAGGATCAGGATGTGGCGGCTCAAAAGCACTTAAAAAGAAAATGACCGCTTCAACAGTCAATCCCACACCTAGCATAATAGCGGATCCGGGTAAGTGAAGAATTTTAAACATGGCACCTACAATTACAACTGCAGCTCCAATACCATATACTTTAGGCATAATGGTATTGAATAATAAATCCATGAAGCCTCCTTTTTTCTCGCTCATATTTTTGTTGTTTTAGTTATTAAATAATTAAAAAGCAAATGATTGCGTTGATCTTCCAATATAAGACATGGCACATCTGAAGCCAAGCGAAGCTCGAGCCGTATCCTTGTGCTCAAATGATCTGGTTCCTGTCTCGATATAATAGGCGATATCTTTCCAAGAACCTCCTCTAGTTACTTTTTCCGCTATTCTCTCATCGTAATAAGTCGGATTCAAATCCCACACTAACGGAACAGAAGAGGGGTTATAAGCATCTTCACACCATTCGGCAACATTACCTGACATGTCATAGAGCCCATAATCATTGGCGAAAAAAGTTGCTGTGGGCGCTGCGTAAGAGAATCCATCATCATAATAGTTTCCACGACCTGGTTTAAAATTGGCGAGCAAACATCCTTTCATGTTTCTTGCGTATGGATTGCCCCAAGGGTATTTAACCATGTCTCTTCCTCCTCTTGATGCATACTCCCATTCTGCCTCAGACGGAAGTCTAAAAGCAGGCATGATTGGTAGACCTTGCTCTACTCTGTAAGCATTTAAATAGTTAGTTCTCCACTCACAAAAGTATCTTGCTGCATTCCAATTAACTCCAACAACAGGATAATCATCAAAAGCCGGGTGTGACCAATAATAGTCGACCATTGGGTCCCCCATGTGATGGGTAAAGTCTGTCATCCATACGGTCGTATCTGGTTTCACTTGCTCCAGCGTCAAGCCTTCAGGCAACTCTATATCAGAGGCCTCAGCTAAACTTTCGGTCATCTGACGGTATTCGTTATTGGTTATTTCTGTGTCATCCATGAAGAAGGCACTAATGGTAATCTGTTTGTTGAAGTTGATTTGTGTCGCAGCAACATCTTGATCAGCTTGTCCCATGTGAAAGGTGCCTGCTCTTACCGCCATCATACCAAAGGGTCTAGTCATTTCCCAACCCTCCCGATCTGGGACACCGTAGACTTCTCCTCGATCTTTTGATGCGCCGCCACCAGATAACCCTCCTATCAAACCACAACTAGAAAACGTCAAGGCTAGGCCTAGTATCTGAATCGCCGGTAATTTCGTATTTTTTTTAATTCTCATAATAGGTATCTTAAAACTGCAATCATAATAATAAATGTCTAATGCAATCTTACGCATGGTAATTTAAGCCTTAAATATAAACTGAATATAAATTAGTCACCAAAAATTCAATAGTATAAATTGAAAACAATGTGAATTTTAGCATATTAGTTTATAAATCTGGGTGTTTTTATCTTTTTTTTTCCTCCGATAACAAAATCTAGGAGATCGTATCTTATATAAATCTCTTGAGAAGTTGCCTTTTTCGCTTGACTGTCTTGGACAACTAAATCTAAGGCAAAACCTAATTTTAATCTATTTTTTTCCATCAAACTATAGCCCCCCATAACAACAAAAGCTTCTGACCACCTGTAAGAAGCGCCTAGCCACATTCTGGTGTTATATTGAACTTGGGCTCCTAAGTCAAAGGTCAAGGTATTCAAATCTGTTTTAACAACCAAATTTGGTCTGAATTCTAACCCCTTTTTTAGGGTCCTGAATGCCCCGAACATGAGCGTGTAGTTTGTTAACAACTTATTGGAGAACCCTGATAAGCCATAATTGAACTTCGGCTGGGTAAGGTTAGAAATACTTAATCCAACATAACTATTCCGCGGTAAGGAATACAAGGCACCCACAGCTAAGTTGAATAAAGTTTGTGTCTCTTTGGTTCCGATTTTATTTAAGGGATCTCCGGAATCATTGAAGCGAAGCTCATTGAAATTCTGTGATCGAGAAATGATCCCGGGCATTAAACCCAAAATAAGTTCAGATTCGTTGAGATCAATTTTATAGGAAAGCGGTAAATTTAGGACCATATTATTGACCGGGCCCATCGTTTCATTCAATAGGGATACTCCAATGCCAGAGAACTTCTTGCTGACTGGCACCGACATATTGAACACTGAAGAGGACGGTGCCCCTCCCTTTCCATCGAATGATGTTTTATAACCTGTCCATTGACTTCTCACTTGCAAGATAACATGAGCCCTCTGATCGTTACCTACCCACGCTGGATTATGTAAAGTCGGATTCATAATACTATAACCTACAAAAGAATCATTTTGGGCCTGAACGGACAAGCTTAGCAGGATGCTTCCCAATATTCCCAAAGCAGTTAAAACAAATCTATCCCTCATTTACTTCTAGAAATTTGTGACTCGTCACAAATTCTTACCGATTTTAAGAATTTTGTTCCATTCTCCATAACTTTGACCGAAGCACTTTGTTTTTAATATATTTAATTCGCTTTCTTTATATAGTGTTCGAGTGCTCCTGTCATCGAAGGTGCATTAGGATGCGGGGCTTGAATGTCTAGGAGTAATCCCGCATCGGTAACCGCTTTTGCAGTAGTAGGCCCAAAGGCTGCAATTCTTGTATTATTCTGTTTGAAGTCCGGAAAGTTTCTTAACAATGATTGAATGCCCGAAGGACTAAAAAACGCTATGATATCGTAATTTACGTCTGCTAAATCTGACAAGTCGCTGGCAGCCGTTTCATAAATAATGGCTTCAACATAGGTATACTCGTTCTCTTTCAAGAAGTTGGGTATGTCATTTTTCCTTATACTTGAGCAGGGAAAGATAAACTTTTCGGTTTTGTGCTTCTTTATCAATTCCATCAAATCTTTGGCCGTACGCTGACCAGAGAAAATCTTACGTTTTCTTATAACAATATACTTCTGTAAATAGTTGGCAGTTTGTTCTGAAACACAGAAATATTTCATGTCCGCAGGAGTCTCCACTTTCATTGCCGCAGCCAACCTAAAAAAATGATCCACTGCATTTCGGCTGGTAAAGATTACCGCGCTAAAATCTAGAATATTGATTTTTTGCCTTCTGAAGTCCTTAACATCAATCGGATTGATCTGAATGAATGGCCTGAAATCAATCTTTAAATTGTACTTTTCAGCAAGTCCAAAATAAGGTGATTTATCCCCACTTGGTTTGGGTTGAGAAACCAGGATACTGCCAACTTTTGTAATTCTTTTAGGATCCTCCAATTTCTTTTCGTTCTAAACGGTAAATAACAAAAATTATTAAAACTATTTTATGAAATTCAAAGCAAAATAAAAAATGCTCAAAAATTCAGTGCTGCAAAGATATGCAATAATGTGAAATTTTCTAACCTCTTTTGTCAACGACATATAAAAGGCTAAATAGATGTAAAACAATATGATTGCACCTAAAAAATAATAATTCCAAAATTCTGTCAGTGCACTTGGTTCATAGAATGAAAACCAAAGACGGGCATTAACGAAAATCAAAAAAATTAAACAAATTCCCAATGTAAAATTAACAAAAGCGGAAAACTGAAAATGACTCAATGATTTTAATTGATGTAAATATCCAAACAAACTAACTACGGTGTATTTAATCAACAACAGCCCCAAAGCATAAAACGAGTAAATGAGCCAAGACCTTAAATTCTCTGTTAATGGATAACTTTGGTTGGGCTGGTAATTTTCAAAAAACCAATAGGATATCCCCAAAAGGATGGATAAAAAACTAACCTTGAAGATTAATTTATAACTCCCTTTAAATGTAAAACTGCTATCCAATTCTCGAGAAGGCAAACTGAAGGAGTTTTTTACTAAACTAAAAAGAAAAATAAGGTCGAATCTTTTCATAAGACCGATAATTAATAACAGAACCAGTACTTGCACGATTAAAAAATCATACTGAATCTTCCCTTTTTTCGTACCATTTAAATCTCTGGACAAAGAAGCCGCATTCAGACCGATCAAATATCCCTGTAAATCTTTTATTTCCTGTGTTGCCCTAACTATTAACACAGTCGAATCTTGGTCAATTTCAGCATAGATTTGACCTATTGGAAGGGTGCAAGTATAAACGTTCAAGGCCGTCAATCGATCATTTATCCAAATAGTCATCGGCTGACTGTTTTGAAGCAATAACTCACGAAAGATGAGATCCTTAGGCAAAACCAGGCGCGCAGGTGCATATATGCCTGATTTTGAGTCCACGGTATCCCCCACTTGATCCATCAAAACAAACTGATCTGATATATTCTTAGTAATGGCAGAATACCCACCCCCAAAGGCCATCATTGAGCCTAAAATAAATGTCAAAAGCAAGCATGATAAGCGTCTCATAGGTAAAATGAGTTAGCTAATATTAATTGCGTTAGTAAAGTGAACCCTGCCATCGATCAAAATTATTCAAAATCCTTCATTAAGCAAGCCGTAAAATCAATAACTGAAGCATAAATATTCTCAAATTCAATAAAAAAGCAGGAGAACCGCATTTGTTAATATCTTCAAGATACAAATGAGAGATTTGAGACACAATCCAATTACTTTTGCTTGATTATAAAAAATTGTCTGGACTTTACATACATATCCCCTTTTGCCGAAAAGCCTGTAACTATTGCGATTTCCATTTTAGTACACAATTAGATTCCATGGATCGTATGGTTGATGGACTTGCCAAAGAATTGAGGTTAAGGGGTTCAACTCCCAAAAACCCTATTGACACGATTTATTTTGGTGGAGGCACCCCGTCCATGTTAACAGAAAAGGCGCTCAATATCCTAATGGAAACGATCATAACCTATTATAATCTTTCTCCATCCGCCGAAGTCACCTTAGAAGCCAATCCGGATGACATAGATCCTAACAAAGCCAAATTTTGGAGGCGTGCTGGCATCAATCGATTGAGTATTGGTATTCAAACTTTTAATGATAAAGTCTTAAAGGTCCTGAATAGATCACACAATGCAAATCAAGCCCTAAAAAGCATTGATTGGGTACGCCAAGCTGGGTTTGACAATATCTCTGCTGATCTCATGTTTGCGCTTCCAGAGGCCAGTGATGCGTCATTGAGAGCTGATTTAAAAACCTTATTGAATTTGGATCTTCCGCATCTTTCTATCTACGGACTCATCATTGAGGAAAAAACCGTTTTTAGTAATTGGAAGAGCCAAAAAAAAAGGTCTTTCCCATCCGATCTTGATTACGAAAGAAATTATAGAATCGTTCATGCGGAATTAACGAAATATCAATATGAACATTATGAAATCTCTTCTTTTGCAAAGAATGCGCACTTTTCCCGGCACAATGCTTCTTATTGGCTTCAAAAGCCTTATCTAGGGATTGGACCTGGGGCACATTCTTTTGATGGTGATAACCGAAGTCATAACATCAGCAGCAATCGACTGTATTTAAAACAACTGGATACCGGTAGGGCCCATCCGGTAGTAGAGGCGCTCTCGTTAACGGAAAAAATGAATGAATACGTCATGACGCGATTGAGGACTCATTTTGGCCTTGATTTTGAGCAATTCGAAAAAAAATTTCACAGAGATATTAAAAGTGAACACCTTATATTAATTAACCAACTCTGCTCGGAAGGCTTCGCCTTTTTGGACTTAAATAAGCTCAAGCTAACTTTTGAAGGGTTTCTTATCAGCGATGACATCTGTGCCCGCCTATTTTATCCTACGTCATGACCGTTCTATAAACTCATCTTCTCTTTAAATCGAGCCGCCTGTCGTCGACTTACTTCTACTTTTTCTCCACCCTTCAGCTGAACCAATAATCCCCCATTAAACCACGTTTCAATAGTTTCTATCCAACTGAGGTTAATAATATGCTTTCTGCTCGCTCTAAAAAAGCTTCTTTCATCCAACTTTTCATCTAAGGCATTCAAGCTTTTATGAATCATGGGCTTAACATTGTTGAAGTATACTTTGATATAGTTTCCATCAGATTCAAAAAGACGAATTTCCTTCAAGCTTATAAACCAACATCGGTCACCATCCTTGACGAAAACTTTGTCATTCATCCCTAATTGTTGCTTAATTTCACTCACTCCTTCTTGTGCTCGCTCGGCTAAAGCACTTGCCTGGACTGCCAAAACCTTGGTTATGGTATCTTTTAAACGTTCTTCTTGGATCGGTTTTAGTAGATAGTCTAGCGCATTTACATCAAAAGCTTTTATGGCAAACTCATCATAAGCAGTAGTAAATATAACTTTGGGTACTTTTTCAAGCTCTTCAAGTAACTCAAAACCCGTTTTTCCAGGCATTTGAATATCTAAAAATATTAATTCTGGATCTAACTGTATGATCTTTTCTAACGCTTCATCCGCATTTACTGCCTGATCTACAATTTCAATCTCAGGATAATTTTCCAATAAGTTATTTAGCTCTTTTCTGGCCAATCGTTCATCGTCAATAATTATTGCTCTCATAAAGGTTCGGGGATAATAATTTGTGTAAGGACCGTGTGATCGCTTACGTTACCAATTTTAAGCGACGCTTGATCACCATATATTAATTTCAATCTTTTTTCTGTATTTAACAAACCATAGCCATGTTTTTTTTTTTTTGCCGTGAATT
>Ga0114997_10004855_pt1 | contig 10367 bp, 11 predicted proteins | sample ArcticOcean_MG_C_2_FD_87045 | JGI IMG/M metagenome (GOLD analysis project Ga0114997, IMG submission 87045) | Marine microbial communities from western Arctic Ocean - ArcticOcean_MG_CB4_136 | ecosystem: Environmental > Aquatic > Marine > Oceanic | place: Arctic Ocean: Canada Basin | collected... | reverse complement strand
TGCTGATATAGGAAGCATTACAGAATTAAAAGGACACACAAGAGTAGTAAGAGACAAGCCATACGAAAGCGTAATTGATTTTTCTCTTAACTCTATGGATAGACTAGAGACTGCTAACGGCAGAATGGGTGTTACTTTTAGGGATGATACTACTATAAGGCTCACGGAACACAGTGAAATTCTAGTAGATAGCTTTATATTTAATCCCGATCCTAACAAATCTTCTATGGCTCTTTCGTTTGTAAAGGGTACAGGTAGATTCATAAGCTCTAAAACTAAACGTATTCCTAAAGACAACATTACTATCCGTACCAACGCAGCTACTATAGGCATACGGGGTACAGATTTTACACTCACAGTAAAAGAAACAGGAGAGACACTTGTTATTCTTTTACCTAAAGCTGACGGTACATCGAGCGGTGAGATAACTATAGACACAGCACTAGGTCAGATTGTTTTATCTAAACCGTACGAATCTACTACTGTATACAATTTTGAAACTGCACCAACTCCTTCCGTTATACTAGACCTGACACTAGATATGATTGACAACATGTTAATCGTTAATCCTCCAGAAACTAAACAACTTGAGACTACAGAGTCTACTGCGGCTGTAGGTAACGCGCTTGATGTAGACTTCTTAGACTTTGACGAACTAGAGCAGGATGACTTAGCTCAAGATGATTTAGAGTATCAAGAGCTGGACATAGATTATCTAGCAGGAAATTTCTTAGAAGATTTGCTTGATGTCATACAGGATGTGGATGAGTTAGGTAAAGCAGACAAAGCTCTATCAGCAGATGGAGTTAAAGGAACTGCAATAGGTTATGACGGTAACACTCAGATCAGTACCTTTGTTTCGGATACAAACTTAAAGTTTATACGCCAAATAGAAGATACCTTAAAAATCAATGTATCTAGAGAAGGATCATATAATATCCGTATTGAGCAAGAAGGGAAGATTAACCAATTGACAACAAACGGTGGTAGTTCATCCGTTATTAATATAAAACAAGGTAGTTAACAATATGAAATTTAAATCAATTAAAAATCTAATAGGGGCTGTAGCACCAACTATAGGACAAGCATTAGGCGGTTCTATGGGTGGGATGGCGGCTAATTTGGTAGCAGAAGTTTTAGGCTGTGAGCCAGAACCAAAGAAAATTGAAGCAGCAGTACAAGCTGCAACCCCAGAACAATTATCGGAACTTAAAAAGATAGATAAAGATTTCGAAGTAAGAATGAAAGAATTAGATGTCGATTTATATGCCTTAGAAACTGCTGACATTCAAGATGCTAGAGAAGCATTTAGAGAGGATTGGACGCCAAAAGTATTTGGTCTTATTTCTTTACTAGCATTTGTTGGGTACATATTTACCGTTACACTTTTACCTCCTGACCAAAACTCAGATACAATTGTATCCTTAGTGTTAGGTTATCTTGGCGGGCTGGTGTCAGGTATAGCCAGCTTTTATTTTGGAGCATCAAATAAAGAAGAAAAACAATAAGTTAAGTTATATATTTAATAGTTTAGATAGCTAATTATTTAATCTCTTAACCCTAAAAATTAACAAAAACACCATTACTATCACCTCATTTTTTTTAACTAATGTGAAGATTTGAGTAAAGTTGTATCGGTGTTTTTTCAAAAATAGTTTTGGCGACCTTAAATAAAAACATTTGACAAATGACAAAATTCGTTTAATCATGTGACCATAAATTATAAGAAAGCGACCTATATTTATTCCTAAAAGGTACAAGAGAGTTCGAGTCTCTCCATCTGCACCAAAGAAAAGGAATCTAAATAGAGGTAAAAGGTAAAGAGATTTTTTCCGCTTTCTTAGTTTATATACTATAGAAAAGGGGAGAATGATGAAAAAATTAGTTATGGCGACCTTGTGGGTAACATATACAAAGGAAGCCAAAAATGAAGATTAAAGTTAAAGATTTTTACGCAAAACATAAAATAATGCTTTGGAAAGATTCTTGTGACGAACATATAGTTGCAAGTCATAGAAGAATAAAACGATTCTTATTATTTGAGAATATAGAAAATAGAAACATTGACGAGGTAACAGAAATAGATGTCGATCTATTCATCCACCACCTCAGTACAGAAAGAAAATGTAAAAACACAACTTGTAATAGATACGTTGCTGCCATTTCTGGGTTTTTCAAACTAGCAGTAAAGTATGGGTATATAGAAGCGCCTTTAAAAATAGCTCAAAACAAAGAACTCAAAGGCAGACCAAGATACTTTACCGAGGAAGAAATTAGCAAAGTTAACGAATTATTAGACAATAGCCGTCATAGATACGTTAAACATTTTTTCACTTTAGGTTTAGAAACTGGTATGCGCAAAGGTGAAATACTATCCATCGGATTGAACCCTGATGATTGTAGAGATAGTAAAAAGACTTATGGGGTCATATCTAAAGATAGAAGCGTTGTCCATTTACACCATACTAAAAATGGTTATGAACGCATTGTACCATTAAACGGATACGCTAATGAGGCTTTACTGGCTTTAGATGATCGTCCCCGCACATATTACACTGAAAAAAGTTTTTACAATACATGGCGAAAAGCAAGGCAATTTGCTGTAGGTAGCGCAGATAGAAACTTTGTCTTCCATGTGACAAGACACACATGTGCAACATCTTTAGCAAACGACCACGGTGTCCCTACTGCGTTAATAGCTAAAATATTAGGTCACAAATCTATTACCACAACAGAAAGGTACGTCCACGGTAAACCTGAAAAATTGTCTGCAATAATGCAACAGTTAGGCGGTATATCAAACAATGAAAGGAGAGAACAATGCAGTTAAGAGATAACAAACAAAAAGAGATGTTGCTCATTTATAGTAACCATGATATAAAAAATACTCATATAAACAATAGAGAGAGTAAAGTTAAGATGTATATCCACAAGCAAGCATATCGCCTACAAATGTTGAGAAAAAAACATTATTTGACCACTAGAGATTTGGCAAAGAAGTTGGGTGTAAGTAACGGAATTATCAGTAGATGGTGTACTGGCAGTGCTTATCCCAGTAGAAAGCATGTAAGGACAATTTGCGAGTATTTCAATGTCGAACCTGCATGGTTTATTTACGGTATTGACGACAAACCTGCTGAAAATGACATGAAATTTGTATACGGAAATTTAAATGTTGATAACAAAGAAAGAGTAATCGAGATAGCAAAAGCATTGTTGAAAACTCAAGATTTTAATCAAAAAGACTTAGAAAAAGGAAGAGGTGTTAGGGATGAATCGAAGAACGCTAAAACAACGTGATCAAATTAAACAAGCACAAAAATACTTTGTTAAGGTTGTCAGGGAATTTATATATGATGGTGCACCTGTATTTATCGTACACAAACAGCGTAAAGTAAGGCTATCTAAAAACACACAAAAACACATAAAATTACTAGGTCAAAATGAAAAACAATGGTTAATGAATGTTTTTGACGACAAATTAAACTGCGTTGTGCAAGATTGGTTAAAAACCAGAGGAGATTATAGAGAATCAGAAAAGTTCCCATCAGGAAACATAAAAAATTTCTTAGCACACCAAAAAGTCGGTGTCGTTTATCTTTATATGATAGACCAAAAAGAAGCTTACGTAGATATCATTCCACACGGAACTAGGGCAGCATTTGTTTATTGGGCTAAGTTAGCGCAGAGGTTTATAGATTGTAGTCATTACCCAAATGTTAAGCATTATTTTGAACCCGAAACTTCAGAAGATTATAATGATAAAGATAATTATAATTTAGTTGATGATTTAAAAGACGCAATTGGAGATACTCCTTCTCAAGGTTTTCCCGAAAGAGTTGTATATCCAAACGACATTGTAGCCATCAGAGCTAGTGTAGATTCTTAAGCACCATTAGATAACCGAGCATTTCAGTAACTAACTGGAGTGTTCGGTATTTTATTGCTTACTGTGGTTACAAAAAGTAATCAAACAATTATGGTCACCCTATGGGAGAGAAAAACTATGGAGAACATTATGGCAAAAAGTAATGTGGTTGATGAAGTCTTGAGAGAAAGAAGGATGTTAGAAAAAGGTAAAGAAAGATACGAAAGAAGATACATAGGTCACAAAGGTAATGGAGACAAAAGAAGGTCTAGTCATAATAACCCTCACAATATAATTAAAGCTGCTATGTCTAAAGTATCTAAAGATATACAACAGAGTATAGAAAAAGAAAAAGCTAAAGAAGGTGGAAGACCCTCTAGATGGTATATAGAGATAAAAGATTTGGATGTCGATATTTTAGCTTACTTAGGTTTAGTTACTTGTTTTGAAGCTGTAACACAAGGTCTTTCGCAAACCTCATGTGTCGTAAAAATAGCTGAAAGGATAGAAAGAGAAATATGGTCAAAAGAATTACAAGATTTTGATAACACACTACCTAAAAATGAAAGATTCCTAAAAGGTGTTGTCGAAAAAGTAACTAAAGACCATGCATCAGAAAAGTACAGAAAGAACGCATTGAGTGCTATAGCAAAGAAAAAAGGATTTAAATCTAAGTTTAAGGAAAGATGGAAAGCTGGCGAAAAAATACCTTTCGCTGAACCTGTAATCAATGCTGTCTTACGAACTTCAGGTGTCTTCGAGATTTGGGAAAAGTCATTACCTATGAAAACCCATAAGATGATTGGTCTAACTGATGAAGCAAGATTGATGTTAGATAAGATGGATTTTGACTCAATGTGGAATGAGCCTATGTTAGCTCCTATAACCTATAAACCTACAGCATGGGAAGAAATAGATACTGGCTGTTATAAAGATGAAGCAGTTGCCAGTTTTGTACCCCTTGTTAGAGCAGCTAATGCAAAACAAAGACAAGCAATAAGGCATCAATTAAAGCTGAAAAAGTTAGCAGGGGATACACCTGATTACATTAAAGCTCTCAATGCTATCCAAGATACACCCTTGTCCATCAATAAGTTTATGTTGGAAGTTGTCAACTTTTGTTGGGAAACAGGTGAATTAGTTGAAAAGTTCCCAAGAAAAGAATATTACGACTATCCAGAAAGACCAGAAAACTATGATGATCTAGATAGTAAACAGAAGAAAGGGTGGCGGTTAAAATGTAAAGAACGCATGATTAAAAATAGAGAAGTAGATGGTGCAAGAGCCGTCTTTGACCAAGACATAAGAACTGCTAGAGAACTAAGCGAATACAAAGAATTCTATCTACCGTGGAATCTATGTTTCCGTGGTCGTTGCTACCCTGTACCATTCTTTAACTATCATCGTGACTCTCACATTAAATCTCTATTTCTATTTAGTAACAAACAAAAGGTAACAAGTGATGGCTTTAACTGGCTATGTATCCATATAGCAAATGTAGGTGATTTTAATAAGATATCCAAAGCATCACTTGATGAAAGATTACAGTGGGCTGTAGAAAACCAACAGATGATCTATAATTGTGGTCGTAACTTCATTGAAAACATTGAAACTTGGAAAACTGCTGATAAACCATTTGAGTTTCTAGCGGCTGCCCATGAATTTGCTAATATCATTGATGATGAAGATTATGAGTGTGGTCTACCGATAGCTATTGATGGGACTAATTCTGGAGTACAACATTATGCAGCAGCTTCGTTGTCTGCTACTGATGGTGAAATGGTCAACTTAACAAACACTGAAAGACCACAAGATGTTTACCAAAAAGTTGCTGACAATGCTTTAATGAAACTACAAAAGATCAGTGACAAGGTAGATTTAGATAAAACTATATTATCTTTATATCCTAATTACGAAGGTAAACTTAGGTCACAAGCTTACAGGGATCGTAAAAAGACATTTCCTGAGTTAGCTAAACTATGGTTAGACTATGGTGTAAGCAGATCAACCGTAAAAAGAAACTGCATGACTTATGGATACTCAAGTAAGAAGTATGGGTTCTCAGATCAACTTATAGATGATTTTATGAAGCCACTTAAAGACAAAGTTATGCGTGGTGAACTTGATAGACACCCATTCCAAGATGTTGAAAGGAAAGCAGCATCATTCCTAGCAGCTATCAACTACCAAGCAATCGAAGAAGTAATCTCTAGTGTTGCTGATGGTATGGAGTTTTTCCAAGCTACTGTAGATGCTTTAACTGCTGAGAATAAAGCGATGCGATGGGAGACACCTATCGGCTTTCCAGTAGTTCAAAAGTATACTCATTGGAACGCTAAGAAAGTCAGGATATTCTTATACGATAGAGTAGCAAGGGTTGAAAAGAGAAGTCAGATAACAGTAAGGGAGCGTGATGAAAACAAGATTGATCGGAAGAAATCCAGAAGTGCAATATCCCCAAATATAATTCATTCTATGGATGCTTCACATTTGATGTCTACGGTTTTACATTGTAAGAAAGAAGGTATAAATGATTTCTTTGTTATCCATGATTCATTCGCAACCACTATTAATGATACTTCAAAACTGTATAGCTGTGTCCGTGAGGCATTTATAGATATGTATCAAGATTGGTGTCTATACAGCGACATACAAGAGCAGATCAGACAGCAATTGAACAACCCCAATACTAATAAACTAAAAGACATACCCAAGAAAGGTAATCTCAATCTGGACGAGATAAGAAACAGTGCATATTGTTTCTCATGACTATTGTGGTTACTTTTGTTAAGCAAAAAGAGGAAACAGAAATGCACCCACGCGAAAGAATTTTGGGTTTAGCAGAAAACTTGATGTCGAAAGGCAAAGAGCTACCAAAAGATTTGATACATGAAGCAAAGCTTCTCGGTATCACTTTAACGCAGGAAAACAACGTAAAAACTAAAGGAGTAAATAAAGATGGCTCAAAAACGAGTTAAGTTCGTAACCACTACTGGGAGATGTCAGTACCCTTATTTGACTAAACCTGATCACCAATTTGACCAAGATGGAGTCTACAAAGTAAATCTAATTGTAGATGATTGTCAGGATCTTCTTGATACATGCAAACAGCTTGCAGAAGAAGAATTCGGTAAGAAAGACAAATACCGTCTGCCAATAACTAAAGATGAAGACTCAGGTGAACACATTATTAAAGTCAAATCTAAGTATGCACCTAAATTCTTTGATTCAAATGGTCAAATTATGGTCGGTAAACAAATACCTGATCTCTGGGGTGGCTCAATAGTTCGTGTAGGTGGAGTTATAAATGTCTACACAGTAAGCGGTCAAAAAGGTATCTCATTGCAGTTAAACAAAGTACAGGTCATTGAGCCTGTAGATGCAAGCACCTCACAAGATAGTGAAGGATTCGATTCTGTAGAAGGTGGATTCGTGGCTAGTGAAGTAACTAAAGATGAGGATACATTTGATGCGAAAGAAACAGAGAGCAAAGAAGCAGCGGATAGATTCTAGAAGCCGAGGTATCCGTTATGGGTATCGCTCAGGTCTAGAAGAAAAGATAGCTAAACAAATTACTAATGCAGGTCATGAAGTTGTTTATGAAACAGACAAGATTAGTTATGTCGTACCCCAAAGAAATGCCAAGTATTGTCCAGATTTTAAATTACCTAAGAAAGACGGTTTCTTTTTTGTAGAAACGAAGGGCATCTGGAATGTGGGAGATCGGCAAAAGCACCTGTTTATAAAAGATCAATTTCCTGAGATAGATATCAGATTTGTATTTAGTAATTCAAAAAGCAAACTTTATAAGGGTTCTAAAACCACTTACGCACAATATTGTGAAAAGCATGGGTTCATATATGCCAACAGGTCAATCCCCCCAAGTTGGCTGACAGAGCATAACTCTTAGGAGAGCAGGGGATGGCTTCGGCTGTCCCCTCTTTTTTAATTTTAAAGGAGAGAGACATGGATGATGGGAGTGGTTCTAATTTTTTAAGGCATGTTCCGTGTGATAACTGTGGTTCATCAGATGCCAATAGCCTTTATGATGATGGTCATAGCTATTGTTTTTCGTGTGAAACACACACCCCCACAATAAGCGGTTCAATAGATATAGTTGCTGTAGTCAATAATCAAAACAAAGAACTTTTAGATGGAAGATACGCACCGTTAAAGAAGCGTGGGATAACCGAAGAATCATGCCGTAAGTTTAACTATATGTTAGTTGATGATTACAAAGGAAAGCCAGTTCAAGTTGCTTGCTACCGTGATAACAACAATCAAATAGTAGCTCAAAAACTTAGAGATTCATCAAAGAATTTTACGATACTGGGTAATGCAAAAGCTATGACACTATACGGTAGTCATTTGTTTAGCACTGGTAAAAAACTTGTCATAACTGAAGGTGAATTAGATGCAATCTCAGTTAGTCAAGCTCAAGGTCATAAGTGGGCGACAGTAAGTCTTCCTAACGGTTGTCAGTCAGGTAAAAAGTCACTCATGAAAGCATGGGATTACTTGGAATCTTTTGAAGAAATAATCTTAATGTTTGATACTGACGAAGCAGGGATAGAGAGTTCCAAAAGTTGTGCTGAGAGCCTACCAGTAGGTAAAGCTAAAATAGCTTCTATAGCTCCATATAAAGATGCTAATGAAGCTCTAGTGAAAGGGGATACCAAAGCAATCATCAATGCTATCTGGCAAGCTAAACCTTATAGACCTGATGGTATTACTAGTTCGGCAGAATTACGAAGTGTTGTCGGTCAATCTGATATAGCTTCAACTGTATCTTACCCTTACCAAAAACTTAATGAGATTACTAGAGGCATAAGAACTTCAGAATTAATCAGTATATGTGCAGGAAGTGGTGTAGGTAAATCAACTTTTTTAAAAGAACTAATCTACCACTTACATATAAACGGTAATACTTGTGGTGCAATTATGCTAGAGGAATCTACCAAAAGAACCATACAAGGCTTAACTGGTATTGAACTTAATAAAAACATTTGTATTGACCCTGAAGCAGCTACAGAAAAAGAAATAAAGAAAGCATTTGATAAGTTATTTAAGAAGCACCCAATCTATCTATTTGACCATTTCGGAGCTTCTCAAGTAAGCACCATCTTAAATCGAATTGAATACATGGCTAAAGGTTTTGGTTGTAAGTACATATTCCTTGATCACATTTCAATATTAATATCAGGGTTAACTGGTGGAGTAAGTGACGAAAGACGATTGATTGATTCAGCAATGACTTCATTAAGAACCTTAGTACAAAATTTAGACATTTGTTTATTTGTTGTCTCTCATTTAAAAAGACCTAGTAATGGAGGCAGTCATGAGAATGGATCTAAAGCAAAACTTAGTGAACTTAGGGGATCACATTCTATAGCGCAACTAAGTGATTTTTGCGTTTCCCTAAATGTTGACAAAGATGACCCATCTGATTACAGGTCACTAGAAGTCTTAAAAAACAGGTTTACTGGTGAGGTAGGATGGGCAGGTACTTTAGCTTACAACAGGGAAACTGGTCGTTTATTAGATGCTGATAAAGACAGTAAATTTTAAGAGTCTAGCCTATAAAAAAAGGGTCTTTCGACCCTTTCTGTTTTACAGTTTACTTTTCACTTTGTTAACATATTTTTGAATATACTTAGGTAAGTCATTTGACTCATCAAGTTCAAAGTAATCTCTAGACACTTCACCCCATGCATCACTACCTCGTCTTTTTAAAATCTCAACATGATTACCATCTTTGATTTCAGCTATTACTGATTCAATATCATTTATATCCCAGTGGCATATCAAGTCAACATGATTACCATCCTCATCTAGACTATTAATTTGCCATTCATAGAATGTTTCTAAACCTTTATTACTCATTTTTCTCTCCCACGCTTTCGCGTATTAGTTAAAAGGGTTTAACAAATTGTTAAAGAACCACAGTTAATAAGTAACTGCGTATATACATTATAACATATTAGATACAGCCCACTGTTTATAAGGGTTTCAGGCGATTTGGTTTTTCTCGAAATGAGTAATTTTGAGGCTGAGTGCCTATACTACGGTTGACCTAAAAAAGTTTGCGCAAAACTTTTCGTTTAGATTCAGTAACTTACAAGGAGAACATAATGTCGAAAGGTTCAAATTTTAGACCTGTAGATAAAAAGAAATATGAAGACGAATATGACCGTATCTTCAGTAAAAAGAAGAAAACCAAAAAAGAATGGAGCTATGACGCAAATGGTAGCCCAATTGATGACCTAAATAATACTTTAGAAAGCATAGCTAGATGCTCAGTTCCTAGAAAAGACGGTGATACATGAGAATAATCTTTGATTTAGAATCTAACGGATTATTAGAAGCATTAGACACTATCCACTGTATAGCTTATGTTGATTTAGATACCAAAGATAAAGAGATACAAGTTTCTACTGACATTGAATCAGTCCTAGAATTACTTGAAGATGCCAATGAAATAATTGGTCATAACATTGTC
>Ga0114997_10004854_pt1 | contig 10368 bp, 9 predicted proteins | sample ArcticOcean_MG_C_2_FD_87045 | JGI IMG/M metagenome (GOLD analysis project Ga0114997, IMG submission 87045) | Marine microbial communities from western Arctic Ocean - ArcticOcean_MG_CB4_136 | ecosystem: Environmental > Aquatic > Marine > Oceanic | place: Arctic Ocean: Canada Basin | collected... | reverse complement strand
TTTTTTTATGAATTTTAGTATCAGTTAAGCCAATTCTTAATACGTTATAAAATACATTATTTTCAGCTAATATTTTAAAAAAACTTGGTATAAATTCGTTAATATGCTTTGATAATGAATAAGAAAATGTATTTGTTCCACCTCCAAATTTTACACCAATACTAGATGTATTAATTATTCTACCATATTTTTTTTTAGACATATTATCTATAGATTTTCTAATTATAAGCAATGGGACTATAGAATTAATTGTTAGGCTTTTTATTAGATTATCATAAGAAAAATTCATGAAACTCTTGTTATCAATATATCCAACTAAATTAATTATTGCATCATAATTATTATCAAATTTTTTTAATATTAAGCCTTTTTGAGATGCAGCAAAATTACTTTTTATGAATTTTATCTTTTTAGAATTAATTCTTTTTAAAGGACTTTTATTACTAAAATAATGTAAATGTAAATAACAATTTCTATTTAATAAAATTTTAGTTAGTTCATATCCTATATCTGAACTACTTCCTAAAATTAGAATCTTCTTTGAAGATTTTTTATTTAAAGTATTCTGCATTTTTTTCTCCCATGAAAGTACCAACTACATCGCATATATTGCAAGGAGCAAATAACCTATTTGAATTTACTAATTTATTTCTTATAGAAAGAGATCTTTTGCTAAACCAAATATCTAAAAAAGATTCTTTTTTTAAATCACCTAAAATAATTTTTTTTCCCCAATCGTGTGGACACATTAAAACATCTCCCTGATAATCTAAAAAAAATGTATATGATGGAATATAACATGGATTTTTAAGAGGTTCTTTTAATTTTTTTATTTTATGTTCTGCATTTTCCATTAATCCCGCTCTATTACTCAAGGTAATTCCAAAATCTTCTTTTTCGGTATAATATCGATGTCTAACAATGTATTGTGCGTCAGATAAGTTTGCACTTTTACATAACTTGTCTAATTTGTCCGCATCTTCTTTACCATCATAAGCACTTATAAGGATTCTATTTAATCCACTAGTAAATAATTTATTTAATCTTTTGAGATTTAGTGGATCACCGTTTGTTACCATTTCAATGTTAGATTCAGGTAGATAATTTCTAGCCATTGATAATAAATTATAAATATTTTTATCTAATAATGGCTCGACAAAACCACTGTACCTTATTGTGCCTTTATAGTTAACTTCCTTTAACTCACGACATAATTTTTCATGGAGATCATTACTAATAAATTCTTTTTTATCTTCAAAAGATGGGTCACTTCTAGGGCAAAAAGAACAAACTCTATTACATGTCCCAGATTCACTTATTTCAATTTCAGTTGGTAAGGGTAAATTTTTTTTATTAATTTCAAATAGTTGAATATTTGCTTCAACTGTTTTTGATTTATTTACTATGTTTGTATCGATAAATTTTTGTTGAGCCATTTTATATAATAATACTTAAAGAAAAAATTTATATTTAATCATGATAAAATCAATTGTAACTACGAAATCAAATTAAAGTATTTTTTTCTCTCATTTTGTCCTAAAATTTGTTGTTTAATTTTTAAGATGTTAAAAGCATGGTCATTTTTCATTAATAAATGTTTCATAATTTTTTTATCTAAATCATTAGCATTATAAGATATGTCATAATGTTTTTTATTGATAATATCAACAATTGGTGAATCTACTAAGAAATTACTATTAATTGGGCTTATTACGTGTTTGCCATAAAAAATTGCCTCTAAACTCGAGGAGCTTGATGTCGAAATTACCAATGTAGTATTATGGATGATTTCATTTAATGGTTTGTTTGAGGTAACAAACCTATTGTCACATATATTTAACAACTTATTTATAAATTTATTATTCATATCTGGGTGTGGTTTTATTAAAACTTTGGTCTTATTATTTTTAATAAAATTAGATTCAGATAATTGTGTAATTATATGGATAGCCTCTTTTCTTTCAATGGGTAAAAAAACCAAAATTGTATTTTTAATTGTATTGATATTACTTCTTCTAATTTTAAATAGGTTTTTAAACCTAAACAGTGGTGCCTCATGTATTTTAATATTTTTACAAAATTTTTTTATCTTATTTTCATTTAGTTTAGTTGGTATAAACATATTATTAGGTACCAACTTTTTTTCAAACTCACATGCTAAAGGTTGTTTATCAAAATAATAATCATAATTAACAAAATAACATGCAAAACCTTTTAATGGAATTTTTTTAAAAAATTTATTTGCCCCTAATACAAATCCTTTATCAGCTGATTGATTTTCATTCCAATTAATAATCTTTTTTAATTGAATTTTATTTTCTGAAAGTCTCTTAAAGAAAAAATAATTTAATACACCAACAAAATAGTTAAAATTAAATTTACTATTTATTTTATCTATAAATAAAGGATAATCTAGTTTAATAGATTTATATTTATAAAACTTTTTATCTAAATTTAAATTCTCTAAACCTACTATTTTAATTGCTTTTAAATAATCTAAAATATCCAAATAATCAAAGCGAAATATAAAATTACTTTTCTCATTATCAATTATTTTTAAGTATTTATTTGTTTCTTTAAATAATAAATTTTCTGGTGCTAAAACAAAATTTGAGTCTTTGACTTTATTTTTATACATATCTCCATAAAATCTATCTACAAAACTATTATTTTTATTATTAAATGAAGATTGCATTAAGGTAGTATCAATCAAAATTATATTTTTATTTTGTTTTATAAAGTTTTTTCTTTTTTTAGATTTATTAATTATTTCAAATAATAAAAAATATGTTAAATACATAAATCTAAAAATAATTGCTATGTATGGTTTAATAAAAAAAAATAATTTTTTAGTTGTATTTGCTTTAAAAAATATTTTTTCATTTTTAAAATTTTTTTTTAAGTGTTGATATTCTGTATAATTATTTGACCAAATATGGTATTTGGTATTTTTTTTTTGACTTAGGATAACTTTAAGTAATTTAGTTTTACAAATCATTGGATACACACAATTAAAATTGTTTATTCTACTAAAAAATGGTGAAATTATTTGAAAATTTGACTGTTTGTTAAATATTTTTGTTAAATAATTAGAATAACTTTTTTTTTCACTCTTAAAAATTCTATTAAATAATTTTATATATTTAATATCGAGATCATAAAGGTATAAATTTTTAATCATCAAATTTTTTTAAAGTCTCATGCAATTTTTTTAAATTAGGAATAATAATTTTTGCTTTACGACTTTTGCTTATAAAATTACCTACTTGAATAAATGGTATATTGCATTTTTTAGCTGCATCTTTATCGGTTATTGAATCTCCTAAAAAAATAAAATCTTTTTTATTTTTTCTATGTTTTTTAAATATTAGCTTTATATGATTTTCTTTACTTTGTGGTGACCCATAAATATTTTTAAAATATTTAGATATTCCTCTTATTTTACAAATCTGTCTTAGTTCATTTTGTGGCGTTCCTGAAGATATATAGCAATCATAATTCTTACTTTTTTTGATAAATGAGTAAGATCCAGCAATATATTTACATTTTAATATTTTTTTAAAAATTATTAATTTAAATTTTTTAATAAGTTTTTCTTCAATTTTTTTTGTTAATTGTTTTTTTATAAAGTATTTATAATAATATTTGATCTTATTTAATCTGGACATTCCTCCATTTACTTCATGGTGATGAGTAATTTTTTTAACAATAATTTTTGACTGTTCTTTAAATATTTCTTGAAATGCTAATGTTTTTATATTTACTGAATCAAGAATTACTCCATCAAAATCAAATATTAAAATTTTTTTTTTATTCATAATGCAATTGTTTATCTTTAATTTTATTATTTTTAAATTTTCTTCAGTATTTTTTCAACAATTTGAATATCAGCTGGTATATCAACTGCATGATTATTGCTTTTCAAATTTACGACCTTAATTTTGTACCCATGTTCTAAAAATCTTAGTATTTCAATATCCTCTATTTCTTCATTTTTGGATTTCTTATTAAACATCTTATTAATTAATAACACTTTTGGAAAAGAATAGACATTTACTTGCCCATATATTTTATAATCTTTTTTATTTTTTGAACCAGGTACAGTAGATCTGCTAATATAGAGCAATTCATCTTTTTCATTTGTAACTATTTTAGGAATATTTTCATTATCATATTTATTTTTATTGATTAAAGATTTACCTATGCATATTTGATTTTTATTTTTTAAAGCAATACTTATAAATTTTCTTAAATTTTTAACTTCTATTAACGGCTCGTCACCTTGAACATTTATAAATAATTTACTTTTAATTTTATTTTTTATTTCAAATATTCGATCTGTTCCTGTTTTACATTTTTTACTTGTTTTAAAATTAGGTATAAACTTTTTTTTACAAAAATTTATAATTCTTTTATCATCTGTGAGGACATAAATTTTACTATTAGGAAATGCAATTTTACACTTTTCATAAACTCTTAGAATTAACTCTTTTCCCAAAATTTTAACTAAAGGCTTGCCTGGAAATCTTGATGAATCATATCTTGCTGGTATTACAATAGAGAAGAGGTCCAGCATATTTATATTTTATAAATTGTTTTAGTAAGCGAAGATATTTCGATATTATTATATCTTTTAATAAATCTGTTTAAAATATCTTGGTTAATTTTATTTTTTGTTGGATCGTTATATCCATCAAAACCTGCTAAATATATTTGTTTTGCAGCACCTATTCCACATAGACAGAGAGCATACGCTAAAACTATTTGTGTGTGTATTTGACAATATTTATCAAAAGCTTGTATCTTGCCTGGCTTCACCATTAATCCATAGTTTAAACTATTTATATTTTTTAATTTATTTAAAAATTTACTAAAGATATTATGTGGAATTATTAATGATTTTTTTAATTTACTATATTTTGGATAATCATAAACAACACGTTCATAATTTGATGCAACATAATAATTGATTTTACTTGAATGAATTATTTCATTTATATTTAAGCTTAATACCTTAGGTTTATTTTGATCAATAAATCTTTCAACTTTATCTTTTTTATTTTTTAGATCTTCACCTTGAGCCAATATTAAAACTTTTTTATTTTTACACCAACCCTTTGCATTCCAGCTACCTTCAACATTTTTTGGGCTTCTAAAAATCTTTTCAAGATACTTTTTATAAAAAGATGTTGAATTCATTTTTCCTAGTTTATCTAATAATTTTAATACATATAAGTTAGAATATTTTTTTTCTTCTAAGATAGATTGCACATATGTTGGGTGTATGTTTTTGATTGCAGCAATATGATAATATATAGAATTACCCCAATTATATTTTTTTTTTAAATTAAGAAAAATATTATTTGATAAATGATATATTGGGTTAATCTTATATTTTAATTTTTTTATTGAGATTAATTCTGTTAATAAAGATTCTGTTTTAACATTTCCAGCTCCCCTACCCATTCCTGATATAGTAGCGTCTAACCATTTAGCTCCATTTTTATATGCTGTGACTGAATTTATTAATGCATATCCCATATTATCATGTGAATGAAAGCCAAAATCTTTTTTCCAGTATTTTTTAAAATATTTACATATTTTTTTTATTTCTTCTGGAAGCATATTACCTAATGAATCTGCAAAGTATAAAACATCTACAGTTTGTGTTTTTCTTAAACTTGTAATAATTTCTTTAAATAATTTTTCTTTTTTTTGTGAGGCTTGCATCACGTTAACAACTATTTTATATCCAAGCTTTTTTATATTTTTTAAATAAGGCTCTAACTTCTTTATTTCATGAAAGTGAGCAGCAATTCTTATATATTTTATTGGGGATTTCTTTGAATTATTTAAAATACTGCTCGTAACATCATCCACGCTTTTATATTCACTGGCTTTGATAAGCTCTGAGGCATTAATCATTATAGCCAATTCAATGTTCTTATTAAAACCTAGTTTCTTTATATTTTTATCAGAAATTGTTGCAAATTTTCCTAAGAATTTATGATTTGAGAAAAATCTGAATCCTACTTCTACAACATCTATTTTAGATTTATTTATATTTTTAACATACTCATCAACTATTTTTTTTTCAAAATTCCAATTATTGTAATAACCACCATCTCTTAAAGTACAATCTAAAATTTTAATTTTTTTTTCCATAATTTATTTAACTTACTAACTATAATGCTTTCCCTACACAAAATTAAACTTAAGTTTTTAAGTTTATAAGTTTATGAATTCCATCTTGCAGTTTGATGTATCTCTCCAATTTTATAATTTTGCCTACTCTAATTTTGTATGTAAAGGGGTTAATTTTATAATTATGCATTCTTTTGTCATTTTTTGAGTAAGAGATTTTTAATTCAGGTACCTTACCTTTTATGATATTTAAAAGTTTTTTTACTGTAGTTTTTTTACTTCCAAGTACATTTATATGACTATTTTCATATTTTTTTTGTAACGATTTATAAACTATTTTTGCAACATCTTTTACATGTATGTAGCTTCTGATTTCATTGCCTTTGGTTTCTCTATAGATCCTTTTTTTTCTTGATGCATCATTGATAAAATTATTGACTGTATTAAATTTATTACTTCTTTCGCCATAAACTGTTCCAAACCTAAGTATCACAAATTTTATTTTGAATTTTTTGCAGAGCCTCTCTAGAATCATTTCAGATGCTAGTTTTGTAGTACTATAAATTCCTCCCTGTTCACTTCTTGCGTATATAGAGCTAGCAAAAACAATCTTTTTTACTTTGTTTTTTAAAGCTACTTTAAAAATTTTTACTGTTCCCTCAATATTATTTTCTATTGCATCGAAAGGTTTTTTATTAGCATCATTAAGGTCTGCTTTGGCTGCAAAATGAAAAATTGTGTGAATATTTTTTGTTGCTTTATTAAGTTTTTTTAAATCATTAATATCACCAAGTATCATTTTTTGATTTTTTTTTTTGTATTTAGAAATTTTCTTGTCAAATAATATAACTTTGTGCCCTTTGTCAGTTAATATATCAGATACATGACTTCCTAAAAAACCAGAACTTCCTGTTACTAAAAATAAATTATTCATATAAATTTAATCACTTAATAAACAATAGACGATTTTACTAATATATAAAATATCAAATGTTTTTTGCTTTTTAAGCCTTTTTTAAAGGTATTTTCATAACATAAAAGGATGATATTTTTCGAGTTTTTTATTAATAGGAATTTTATTAATCCAATCAAAATATTTTTTTAATCCTTCTTTAATCGAAGTAAATTTAACATCTGGGTAAAGTTTTCTTAACTTAATATTATTAGTATGAAAAATTTTAGAATCACCAGGCGTTCCTTTTGTAACTATTATTCTATGTTTTGTTTTATTACTTGCAATAATAATTTCTTTTAATAATTTATTTACCGTCAGCGAATTGCCTGATGATAAATTTATAATTTCATTTTTTTTTAACTTTTTATTATTAAGACTTTGGTAAAGTATTTCTATTGTATCATCTATAAATGTTAGATCTCTTATTCTATCAAGTGATCCCTTCACTATAATTGGTTTTTTTTTCCAGACATAACTAACATATATGCTCACCATGCCTTTTTTCAAGTAATTCAAATTTTCACCTGGTCCATAAGTATTAAAAACTCTAAAAATAGTATTTTTTATTTTTGTATTTTTAAGCTCTTGATTTATAAACATTTCACCAGCAAATTAGAAACTCCATAAATTGAATCAGGATTAATTGGTGAAAGTTCATTCATTTTTTTTTTATAACTTGAGCCATAAACGGCAACGCTACTTGTATAAATAAAGTGTTTAACTTTTATTTTTTTTGCAATTTTACATAAATTCAAAGTACCAAATCCATTAGTCAAATAATCCTTCTTTGGATTAAGATAGGTACTCTCACCACCAGATTGTGCAGCTAAATGGTAAATTATCTCTGGTCTCCAACTTTCAATTTTTTTAATATCTTTTAAATTTGTTAAGTCACCTTTAATAAATTGACTTTTTGGGTTTTTAAATAAAATACCACCAATTGATGATAAATTATCAAAAACTAAAACTTTATGATTATTGTCTAAAAGTTTTTTTACAAGATGAGCTCCAATAAATCCAGCTCCTCCTGTTACCAAAACTTTCATTTAAAACTGAACATTATTAAATTTAATTTTAACATTAATAGGATATTTAATACTTATATAAATGTTTATTTTTTTATATCAGTAATGTTTATTGAAACATAAATATATACATATATTTTTTTTTTTATATAAGTATTACTTAGATTTTTTATGAAAAAATTAATTTTAAGTCTTAAATTTAGAAGTAATTATTATAGAAATACTCCAAAAGACTCAACTTTTAAATATAGTGGCGCACCAAAAGAAGCAAGTAAATTTTCACACAAATTTACTTATGGAAATATAGAAACAATAAAAAATTTATTGAAAAAATAAAAATAGATTAAAAGAAAGTAACTTGCATTCTAATCATGTACAAAAAAATAATTATAATTAGACATAAAAATGAAATAAATTTTGCGTACAAAATACTAAAAGAAAAAATATATAGCTATTTATTTGTACCATTATCAACAGAAATAATTGATGATTTAATTAAAAAAAATTTAAATATCAAAGTTCCACAAGAATTTATTAAGAATTTAAAAAAAAATTATACAAAAAATAATTTAGAAAAATTTAAAAATTTTAATGTTAAACTAGACGATATTATTATTCAAAATATTCCAGAATACAAAAATTTAAATATCAGTGCTTTTAGGCATTCAATAATATATAATCGACACTTAATAAATAATAATTATGCATTAATTGATTTTTTTAAAAACATAATCAATAACAAAAATTATACAAAGATTTTGTTTTTTTTTAACAATAAAGAACAAACAAATGATAAATTTAAACAAATATATAACAATCTAAAATTTGCTGAAAAAATAAGATTTACCAGTATAAAGATTAGTTTAAAATATAATTTTGATATTCAAAATAAAAAAATTTTAGAGGGAGACAAATTTAATATTAAAACCAATTCTAAATTTAATAATATTAAATTTTATTTAAAAAACTTCATTATTAAAAAAAATATATTTAAAAATATTAAACACCTATTATTAAATAGTAATAAGGAAATACGAAAAAATATATTAGTTCTTTCATTAACAGAAAATGAGATACTTCCTATATTAAATAAATTAAAACAAAAAAATTCAAATATAAAATATGTTTTCTGGGATACGCAAAAACAAATAAAGTTTAATGCAATTAATATAAATAAAAAAAGGATCATAAGTATAATTAGCAAAAATAGGAAAAAATTTGATATTATCAAATATAAGGGAATAAATTTATTTAAAGTTATTTTTCCAGATATACAATATTTTATTGAAGAATATGTTTCATCATTTTATAGCAATGTAATTTTATTCAATTATCTCCAAAAAAGATATAATTTTAAATTAATTATAACTCAATATGATAATCCTATTTTTGAGTCAATTTTTCAACAATCAGAAAAAAATAAAATTCCTCTAATAAAGATATTACATGGTGGAACAATAGGATATTCTGAAAATTATATTTATATGAATGAATTTTTAAGAGAAAATAATAATTTTAAAAGTGTAATGTGCTATACTGATGTAATTAAAAAATTTTTAATCAAACAATCAAAAAGCTTTAGAGTTAAAGGTAACTTTTTAACTGTTGGTTCTTCACATTTTAGAAATATTAAAAAAAAATATTCTGTTATTCAAAATAATAAAAAAAAATTACGAATATGCTTAGTTTTAGATCCAATTAATAATGACTTAGATAATTTTGGAAATAATCATGAAACATATATTAGAGCTTTAAAAACAGTGCAAATATTTGCTAATTCAAAAAATCATATACTATTTATAAAAACTTTTAAAAATGTCGATGAAAATCTAGAATTATTTAAATCAATCAAAAAGAATAAATGGAATAATGTAAAAATCTTGAATGTAAAAAAAAAATTTTATGAAGTTATTAACAAATTTGATCTAATAATTTTATCTTATATGGGCACACCATTTTTTGAAGTGGCGTGCACTAAAATAGCCTGTTTAACTTATATTGACAAAAAAAAAATTTTACTTAACAAAGAATCGTTAAATCATATCCGATCAAGATCTTATATTACCAGAAACAATAAAGACTATTTAAACTTACTATTAGATATAAAAAAAAATATTTTTAAATCTTATGTTTTAGATAAAAATAAATGCAATAATTCTTTATTTTATAACAAATATTGTAACCCAAAAAATATTCAAAATATCAATTATGCTGTAAAATTAATAAATGATAAAATTTTAAATA
>Ga0114997_10004853_pt1 | contig 10369 bp, 8 predicted proteins | sample ArcticOcean_MG_C_2_FD_87045 | JGI IMG/M metagenome (GOLD analysis project Ga0114997, IMG submission 87045) | Marine microbial communities from western Arctic Ocean - ArcticOcean_MG_CB4_136 | ecosystem: Environmental > Aquatic > Marine > Oceanic | place: Arctic Ocean: Canada Basin | collected... | reverse complement strand
GTCTCGGAAGAAGAAGAGCCTCACCGACGAGGAGCGCCTAGGCATGTACAATGGCGACTTGTGCGACGCCCGGGTCTGGAAGGAAAAGCCTCGGTCGGGAGGCATCGGATACGATAACATCCAGTGCTCTTCCAAGAAGGTCAACGGATGCCTCTGTAAGAAGCACTTCAAGATGCAGGAAGAGGGGGCTCTCTGGACCGGATTGATCACCGAATCTCGTCCCGAGAACCCGATCCACCCAACCGCGGGCCCAGGCCGTACTCCTATGGCCAAGGTGTGGAGTACCGATAAGGACGGAAACGAAGTCGTGAAGGAGAAGAAAACACGGAAGTCTTCGGAGCCCAAGAAGAAGAAGGAGCCCAAGAAGAAGGAGCCCAAGGAGCCGACGTACTCAATTGAGGAGTTGATGAAACTCCTGGACGAGAAGAAGAAGGAGGAGAAGAAGAAGGAAGAGAAGGAGGAGAAGGGGGAGAAGGAGGAGAAGGAGGAGAAGGAGGAGAAGGAGGAGAAGGAGGAGAAGGAGGAGAAGGAGGAGAAGGACGAGTTAGAAGCAATTCTGAACGAAGAAGATGCAGAGACAATCACCGTTGATGGAGTAGAGTATCAGATGGATCCAGATGATCATCGCTTGATTAACGCCCTCACTTTTGAAGAGGTTGGTTTCTGGGACACTGAAACCGAAAAGATAGTCTTTGACGAAGACTATGAACACCCATAGACGGATAAAGAAAAAAACAAAAGAGAAAAGAAAAAAGAAAAAAGAAAAGACAAATAAAGATATTTTTTTATTTCTCGGGACATTACCCGAATACATAACGTATCACCTGTCATGGTGCATATCCGATAGAGGTATACTGTTCATTGGGAATTTACCATCCTACGATTTACTGACACCCTTCTCCCGAAACTTTGACACTCTCTTGATTCTGGAGGGATACCATAGTCTTCCTTCTGTGACACTCTGCGCCATCTTTCACCCACGTGACAATGCCTTCGCAATTATCCGGGACAGAGTATCCGTAGTTGGCTTCCCATTGCCCCACCTTTTGGTTGGTGTCGGGGTCATACAACCGACCGTTTGAAGAATCCATGAGGTAGGGGACTGTTTCAAAAACGATTTCTTCCATCCAGAATGGTATCTCTTTCTTCTTATAGTTGGAGTCTTTTTATACTCTGCTTTCAAATTTAGTTAAAAAGATACATTTTGATCGTCATACTATGTCTACTCCCTAAATTTGAAATTTCTTTTTTATCACTCTGGTAAATATAGAAGGTGATCTCCTCTTTCACGAAAACGATGTCTTCGCGCGAACCGAATGGATGGATGAGCAAGTGCACTCTCATCTGTAAACCGGAGCAGTCCGGTAAGACGTTTGTAATGATCCAGCAGATCATACGGGACCTTTCATCTCCAATTGAGGGGAAGAAGGTCGTCAACATCATCTTGTGCGACAACAACCTCCTTCTCACCAAACAGACTGGTGAAAGGGTGAAAAGCGACCTCTCCTCTTACGAGGTTGGTGGAGAACTTTACCTTGAGTTATCTTCGCATAAGAGAACCGAGTACCACACGGCCGACTCGGTGATTGGTGCCCTTGTGGCGAAACCCATTCGGAATGTCCTTTGCTGCGCCAACGGTGTCAGAGTGGATGATATCTACTCCATCATAAATGGGTTGGATGGTGCGAGAGACAAGTATGGTTCCGAATTCGTCTTCAAGGTGTGGTTGGATGAGGCCGATAAGTTCATTTCTTTCATAGACTGTACATTCAAGAGTCTCCTTGAGATTCCCAACGTCCAGATGTACTGTATCACCGCAACACCGAAAGCGTTGTTTGACAACTACGGTGCGATGAACGTTTTGCCGATTGAGAACACCACGACAGATGAATATCATGGATGGTCCGACAATGAAATCACTTTGATAGACGACTCTGTCCCAAGTGGTCCAACTTTTGTCAAGCATGTACTTGATACCCATCAAGGACTGATTAAAGCTGGAACCAAATGGTTCATCCCGGCCTCCCACAAGAAGACGACTCATACCGAGGTAAAGGACATCTGTGTTGAGATGGGTTTCGCTGTCCTGGTCGTGAACGGGGATGGTTTGCACCTAACCCTCCCTTGGACGAAGGAAATTATCCAGTACAAGAAGGATGACGAGCTCAATGTCAAAATAATGGAGATGTATGAGACGCATAGCTTGTCTAGCTTCCCTTTCGCCATAACGGGCAATGTCTGTATCAGTCGTGGGATCAGTATCATGTCCAAAGAGTTCATGTTGGATTACGGTATTCTTTCTCTCTGCGACAATCAACAGGAGGCTTCGCAGAACTCGGGACGTCTGAAGGGTAACATCAAGAGTTGGCCTTCATACAAACCACCGGTCGTATTCACAACTGTTAAGTTTAACGCGGTTGCTGAAGAATGGGAAACGAAGTCCCGTGGGCTGGCCGAATTGGCCTTCCAACGGGCAGCGGGGGGGAAGAGTACAATTATCACTAAAACAGAGTTTAAGACACTGGGCGAAGATTACTCTTATATCATTCACGAAGAGGAATTTACCAGCTTTGCAAAAGCCATTAAATTCTTGAAGACAAAGAAGCATGAAATGGGTTCTTCTCCGAGTACCTCCAAAAAAGGAGCGTGTCATCAGACTTCCGGTGGCTACTGGGCAACTTCAAAACTCCTCGGACAAAGTCAGAAAGTAGAGGATATGACTGATTCATATCGGAAAACGCGTAGCTGCCTAACAAATATCGGTGCGGGGGCATGTATCTCTTCTACGGACAAGGGTTCGCGATTTCTGATCGTGCCGTTCTACGAAACACTAGAGACAGCGCCCAATAAGGAAAAATATCAGGTTAGGTACATTCATTTCACAAATAGAGTATAGGATGGCGTAGGTAGATGCACATAATAAAGAAAGATAATTTTTTTTATCGTACCATGTATCCAAATATCAAATTTGAATTATGTTTTGATGAGAGTTATAAAGAAACCAACTTCAAATATGGAGTTTGAGACAATCATTTCACTTATGGTTGAGAAAGGGTATCTTTCGGAGGAGACCATGGAAACGGTCCTTTCTGACGGAGACTTCCAAAAGGAAAAATGCGGGGGAAAGAAAACAACCGATGAACGCCGCGGGAAATACGACGTAAATAAATGCCAGGCACGGGTCTGGGAAGAAGGATACGACAATATACAGTGTGACTGTACCAAGTTACCCGGGGGCTCTTTATGCACTGATCACCAAACATGTTCCGATAAAGATGGTGGGTGGTGGCTTGGAATTCTAAAAGAGCCCCGCCCCGAAAAGCCGACATGGCGGGGGGTAGAGCACTTTTGGAGGAAGGAAGGTGTTGGTAATGATATTGTGGAAAAAGAAAAAGAACTAGTTGATGGGAGCCCTCTACCCGAAAAGAAAAAGAAGAGAGGGAGACCTGTTGGTTCAAAGAATAAGAAAAAGAAAAATTCTGAAAAGAAGGATCTCACGATTGAAGAAATAACGCTCTTACTAGAACAGAAAAAAAAGGAAGTTGAGGAAGAAGACATGAAATCGGTTGAGAAAAAGGTTGAGGTCAATGTGGACGGAGATTGTATGAAGTACATTGTTGACGGGGTACCCTATGAAATTACTGGAACCGACATAATGGATCCCGAAGACTTTTCCGTGATTGGGGTAACCGATGGGAAGGGTGGGATAAACTTTGTCGGTGAGGAGGAAGAAGAAAAACACCTTGAAAACGTAGAAAAATATGATCTCTAATTATCAACTTCTTATCCAAATTTGAAAATACATTTTATCTTTTTTTTAAGTAAAACCACCCCTAATGATAAACGTGCGAGAATATGGTACGATAGGAATTGATGTGGATAAAAGAAAGAAACAAGAAGAACAATGTTGTCACGAGATAATGGCGGTGATATGTATTACTTTACTCGGTTGTTTTTGTGTTTACATCGTTCTTTTGACCGTTGTAATCGTTATCAACCGCGATGAATTATTTGGGGTCCGGGAGTTAGATGGGTCTGGGTGAGGAAGGGGGTGTAATCGGTGTATATCCATCTTTTACCCAAATCTGACCGATTAAGAAAATAAATGTAGAGTCGTTTTTATTACATAGTTCACACGGTTTTGAATTTTTATTTTTTATATGTCCATAACCATCGCATTTATGACAGTCTACCCACATGTTCTAATATGTATTGTCTATTATTTTTTTAAGTGTTGAGGAACTGATTTTAAGATTATGAGATAATTCACAATATTTGAGTATGTCTTTCCTTGACATTTTTTTATTTTCATTGACAATATTTTTTATTTTAAGTATGTCTTTTTCATCAAATTTCTTTTTAGACGATGTTTTCTTTTCTACTTTTTCCCAGATTAGTTTTTTCCCGTGACTTGTTTCTTTCCAACCCGTAACGATGATATCTCCTATGGTTACTTGAAGGTGACATTGTTTACATAGGGGGACAAGGTTATGTTGTATATTTTGGTGGTGGTGAGTTATCATTTTATGTTTGTTTGCAAATTGTTGATCTTTGATATGGTGTGTTTCTAATGATCCTTGTTTTTTACAAATCTTACATTCATCCATAAAAACATCAGCATTGTAGTGTGATTTTTTTGAATTGTGAAGTTCGCTACATTCTATTTTTTTCTGAATTTTTTTCGCGTGCGCAATAAAATCTTTGGATAGCCCCATTGCTTCGCACACTTTCAGACCATAAATAGACGGACCAGACCCTTTTTCTAATTTACGATCATATATCAACGTATTGGTTGATCTGTCATAAGTAATTTTCAAATGATAGATTTCCAAATTGATCAATTGTTTGATTTCATCTAGTTCCATGAGTTGATGAAGGTGGGAAGTAAAGATAAACGATGTTTTTCTTTCACATAATTCTTTTAATCCGGTGGCGATTATCGCCATAGCAGAAATACTTTCTGTCCCGGAACATAATTCATCTCCTAATACGAGTGAATTGTTGTCTGCTCTTTTTAAGATACTTTTTAATTCTTGTATTTCAACTGCAAATGAACTTTGTGAGCGAAAGATATTATCATTATTTAAGATCCTTGTAAATATTTGTGTATAGGGTTTGTATATAAATTCCTTCGCGGCAACGAATAAACCGGCCTGGGCCATGATGAGGTTTAACCCAATGGATTTCATAAATGTTGATTTACCGCATGCATTCGTTCCAAATAGAAGGACTCCATCTTTTTTATTTTGAACCCCCAACTCAATATCATTTGTAATGAACTCTGTTTCGGTATGAATTTTTTCAACAATCGGGTGTCTTATTTCTTTGCATTCAATGAAACTTTTGTCAGCTTCTTTTAATTCGGGGCGATAATATCCATTTTGGATTGATAATTTCGCCCCGGAGGAATAAACATCTACTTCAGAGAGAATATGATAGAACTTTTTCAATTGGATATTATATTTATGATAGAGCCCTTCAATTCTTTTAAACCATTCCTCTTTATTCAGTTTTTTAATCATTGATTGAATGGTGACTAATTTTTTGGAGATATCATAACAGTACTTAAATTGAATGATTGTGGATGATCCATCTTTCTTTTTATACGAAAAATCATCCTTTTCAAAGGAAAGATGAATGTCGGGGCTATGAGCGTGTATTTTCCCGCTTAAATTTTTAACTTTTTCTTTGAACGTGACGGCCCTTTTATTGGTACAGTAAAAAAACCACTCATTCCTTTCATCAAAATCTAACTTAACACTTGTTTCCGATCCATCTAATAGTTTAGACAACCGCACCCCTATCAATTCCAATGTTTGATAGTAATCGGTTGTTAATTGATCGTATGAATCTAGATCGGAGTTTACAGTTGGTTGAAGGATTGATTTTTCTAAATTACAACTCTGTGAAAGGTTATGAAAGATAAATAAACTTTTACATTCATCATAAAAATCCGAGAAAGAAGTAATAATACATGGATCATATTGATTGATGATATTGTCTTCTTCTTTTATAAGTAACAGTAATTGTTCAACGTAATCAAATGATAATGTATCGGAGAAGAAATCGTTTGGTTGGGTTAAGTTGAGACCCATTTTCCGCAGAGACTTTTCTAGATCAGATACTTTTCTCAAAATTTTGTGAACCTTTTCATAAAAATTTTCCTTTCGGAACATATCAATCAAATCATAACGCAATTGAATCGTATCGGGGTCAATGGACGGATACAATAATCTTTCTTTGAATAGTCTTCGTCCCATCGGTGTGACACACAGATTACAAATGGAAAGTAGTGATTCATTTTTCCCTTTGAAATACGAATAATTATTAATTACATTCAATTGACGAATTGAATTTGATGTGAGACAAAGACATTTATCATCGCCAATGTATTCGGGGAGTTCTATATTTTTGAGGGTGTCGGCGATATGATCATTGATATAGTGCAACATGTAAACATATGAAATGACTAATTCTGGTTTTGTCTCAAGGTCGAAATGTTCTATTGGCGACATCATGACATTAAGAGTAAATATCTTTTGTAGAAAATCATTTTGATATGTTGTTTTAAGATAATTTTTATCACTATAGTGGTTTATTTGAATTGAATTGTGTGAAATATCCCATTTTTGAATGATATCATTTTGAGATAATTCCATATTTTTAAAATGAAACAATAATTCAGATGGATTATAAAAATGAATATATTTACCAATTTCATCTATCCATAGCTGATTATCGTCAATCTTGCTGATGATATAATGTAGGTGGTTTTTACCGGTAGCTAGATCAATTACGGACAACCCTGATATAAATACATCTTTATTCATATATTCATTTTTTTCGATATAGATAGACATTAAATAATGATTATCATTTTTATCATACCCTTCAATCGTTGTTCCAGGAGAAACAATTCTTGTAACACCTCTTTCTGGATTTGGTGGGGGGGTGATTTGTTCTACGATTACGACTGTATAATTGTTATTTAGGAGGATGTTTTCATATTTCTGAATAACATATATTGGGAATCCTGCGAGCAGACAATTACTGAAAGATATTTCTTTATTTTTTTTATTTTGTTTTGTAACTTGGAGGGCGTTCCCTAAAATATTTTGACAAATATGATAAATATCAGGACCAATACTGATTGAATCATTTATAATGGCAAAAATGTTAAAGTGGCTTCCAGATTGCATTAACACAACTGTGTTTTCACCATACTTTTTGACATATTTTTCATGGTATTCAATATATTTTTTGATGTGGTGATTTGACGAATCCATTTATAAACTATATAACTATATGAATATCTCTTTATATATCAAAAAATGGACGCCCCGATGAACGGACAATACAATCAAGGTGTATACGGTGACAATCCAAATGAAAACAATGTAGATAACTATCAATCCAAAGAATATCCACTTGTTCTAGGATATTTATTATTATTATTTGTATGGATTGTATTTATGAGTTATTTATGCGAATTGTGTGGGATATGTCCGCAAGTAGAAACGGAAACACCGGAAAAGAGACAACTATCATTGAAATTGACGGAACAATTGGTTACTGATAGTTTGCTATGTGACCCGTGTGTTATTTGTTTGGAAAAGTATAAAAAAACAGATAAAATAACAACGTTGAAATGTAATCATGTATTTCATCATGTATGTATTGTGGAATGGACCCAGAAAAATAAATCGTGTCCATTGTGTCGCATTGAGTTATTGTAGGTATTTTTTACATAAATCAAGGTAGTCCCATCCTTCTTTCCATGCAATATATTTCAGTAGATTTACATTTTGGATTCTTATGATGATAGTGATGTTTTCAAGTGTATTCATCTTGATTGTGATTTTGGTATTATCGATTTAAAAAATCAAATTTATAGTTATATATAACACATGTTGAATGATTTACCCGAAGAAATTATCATTATGATTATTAATGCTTCCTGTCAAAGACCGACTGATTATATTGATTTTAAACGTATTAATAAGAGATGTTCAACAATCATTGAAACGGTTGACAATTCATACATCAATAAAATAAACGACTACGAGGAAGAAATAAATAATTTTTGTTCCCGGAATACTTCTGTGTCTACATTTGATTGGTTTTTTAGAAATGATATTGTGTTTACGTTAAAAAACATGAAGTTATTGATAATTAATGATCGGTTGGATGTTCTTCAACAGGGTAATAAATATAATTATTTCTCGGAAACGCTATTTCATCGTTTTTATATGAATCATGTTGAGAATAAAAATGATATCTTTTCAATCGTTGAATCTATTAACCCTTTGATTATCGCCGCAGAGAATAACCGGATAGGTATCATCCGTATGTTGCTCGGTCAAAAACAGGCACAATACCCACGATTACTCCCAGAGTTATTAGAAATATCAATAAAATATACCCATGAGAATTTATTATCTTATTTGATCGTTAATCATCTACCGGTTGTTGAGAGAAAGATACAGGATAAATTACTACCTATCATTTATCGCATTAAGAATTGTGAAGAGATATTATTTTATCTTCTGAAAAATATAAAAGTTAAAATTAAAATATATCCCAAACATTTGTTCGGATTTATCTCGGCTAATTACAATAAAATTTTTAAGTATGTGTACCGAAGTACGGAATATGACAATGCTTTTAAAATGGAGCTTGTATCTCGTTGTCTTTCTGATAACAACATAGATATCTTCTCATTCATTTTTGATGAGATCAAAGAAACTCTTTTTGAAAAAGAGAGTTCTCTTTTATTTGAGAAGCAAGATACGTTTTATACGGGGAAGAAAGAACTTCTCTATCATATATTAAATAATTATAGTAGCTATATCGGAATAGAATCAAAGTTATTACGAACGTGCATTTTAAATGGGATTGATGAAACTACGATTTGTAAATTCGTTGACCTAGGATATCATTTTTTAAAATGCGATATGAAATTAGTTCTTGAAAATCAACAGTTTGCGTTATTAGAAAAAATGTGTAGAGAAATTCAACGAAAGTAGATGGTAACCTTCTTTTAAAAATAATATTTAAAGATTATACATAATAAAATTTATAAAATGAACGATACAAAAGATTATCATGTTAATATTAAAACCGAACAAGCGGGTGCATTTCGTATTTTAATTGAAGCATTAAAGGAGATTTTGACAGAAGGGAACCTTATATTTGATGAAACCGGAATTAAGTTGATGGCTATGGATTCAACCCATTCAATTTTAATTCATATGAAATTGGACGCTGATAATTTTGAATTCTTCCATTGTCCAAAAAAGATGCTTGTGGGTGTGAATATGTTGAACTTCTTCAAATTAATTAAAACAATGGGGAATTCAGAAACCCTGACTCTATTTATTGAAAAAGAAAACGAAAATAAACTCGGTATTTTGATCCATAATTCTGAAAAAAATTCACAGACTGTCTACAAATTAAACCTTTTGGATATAGACGACGAAAATATTAAAATCCCACCGGCTGAATTTGAAACGGAACTATCGCTTCCTTCGGGGGATTTTCAAAAAATTATTAGGGATATGGTTAATATCGGAGAAAATATTGAAATAAAGAGTATTGGGTCACAGTTGATTCTGAATTGTTCGGGTGATTTTGCATCACAGGAAACTATCCTCGGGGAAACCAATAATGGTTTGAAATTCAATCAAATTTCGCCACAAGAACTACCTATCCAGGGTGTTTATTCGTTGAAATATTTGGTATTATTTACAAAATGTACAGGGTTATGTAATCAGATTAATTTATATATTAAAAATGATTATCCATTGGTAATTAAATATGCGGTTGCTTCACTCGGTAATATTAAATTGTGTTTGGCCCCAAATACAATCAATTAAAATTCGTGTTTTTTGTAGAGAGAGTTTTGGAGGTTAATTAAAGATTCAGATTCTTCGTGGAAGTGTTTTTTATACTCAAATGTTGCATTTTTAAACCATATTTTAATGATATTAAATTCTTTTTTTGGGGAAATAGAAATTCCATTTATTTCATCTGAATATTCGGTAGAAGAAAGGATCTTTTCTGTGAAACATTTCAATAATAATTCTTCCCATCCACTGATAATATCGGTTGATGGTATTTTAAATGACAAACACCCACCATTACGATTATCTGGATCTTCCCAATTAGGAAAAATATCCTCCTTCATACAAAAAAACATACCATTTTGATAATGATCTTGTTCAAATGTATCCATCACATAACGATAATCAAGAAGATTTTTAATTTGATGGATCTTTTGATAACTACTTTTAGTCCAATTATTATCATTAATTGAATGATACCATACATCCCAGTTATCTTTAAATTCCTCCATTAATAAATATATTTC
>Ga0114997_10004852_pt1 | contig 10369 bp, 5 predicted proteins | sample ArcticOcean_MG_C_2_FD_87045 | JGI IMG/M metagenome (GOLD analysis project Ga0114997, IMG submission 87045) | Marine microbial communities from western Arctic Ocean - ArcticOcean_MG_CB4_136 | ecosystem: Environmental > Aquatic > Marine > Oceanic | place: Arctic Ocean: Canada Basin | collected... | reverse complement strand
CGTTTCCCGCTGCAGCGATTACAACGATACCAGCATCGTAAGCATCATCAACCGATTGCTCGACCGCATCTCCGCCTAAGAATGCATCAAATGTGCCTTTAGCTCCACCCAAGGAGAGGGAGATAATATCGACATTTTCTCCGATACACCAATCGATCGCCGTGGCAACGATTGCATCATCACCAGTGCCATCTTTTTTCATCGCCTTGGCGACATAAAGATCAACATTGGGCGCTATACCTTTCAAGCCTCCGTCAGCAACCAAGATACCGGCCATCATCGTACCGTGGCCTTGATCGTCATATGGTTCATTTTTGTCATCGATAAAGTCGACCCAACCTTTGAGGTTCATTGTAGCAAGGTCAGGATGGGTGGATTCAACTCCAGAGTCGACGATGCATACCGCTACACCCTTACCGGTAAGGCCAGTTAATTGATCTAATTGCATTAGTTCATCAAAAATCTTATCCTGTTCAAGAACAATTTCTCCCGGCCCATATAAGGCGATCGAACCACTAAATATCTCGTAAGCATACCAACTGAGCGCAATAAGTAATAATGCGGTCGCGCCGCTAATGATCTTGCGAATGAACTCGAATTCGTCGACCTTTTTTGTTAATATCACATCTAAGGCAGGAGCATTCTCGTCCATTTGATCACCCTAGTGCTTGAACCGCTTCGACCAAAGTGTCAGCGAATAATCTGACCTCTTCTTCAGTATTGTATAGATAAGCACTCGCCCTGATAGAACCCCGGTCTAATCCTCGGTCATTAAACCAAGAATGAACACAATGCATCCCACTTCTAACCATTACGCCAGCCGCCTCATCGAGGAGGATTGCAATATCGTGAGCATCGATGTTTTCGAGTAAGACCGAGCATATTCCACCGCGCTTACTCGCGTCTGCAGGGCCGATAATCTCCATACCCGCTTGGTCCTTGATAATTGAGGTCATAATTTTATTGAGCGAAATCTCATGCTCATGAATCGAATTCAAATCGATAGCAGAAATATAATCTATGGCGGCATATGTACCGAGAATTCCAGCATAATTACCTAATCCACCCTCGAAACGAGCAGGGGGTTTAGCCCAGGTCATGCCTTCGTAATGAGAGTTTTCAACCGTCGAGCCCCCTGATTGAATCGAACGCATATTTTCTAGTAAATCCATTCGGCCCCAAAGACCGCCCATTCCGGTAGGACCCATCATTTTATGAAATGAGAATGCAAAGAAATCAACGCCCAGATCTTGAATATCGATCTTCTGATGAGGGGTCGATTGTGCTCCATCAACACAAATCAAAGCACCGTGATCCTGGGCGATTTTCGCCGCTTGTTTAATCGGGACCTCAACCCCATCGAGGTTGCCTACATGGCTAAGCGAAACCATTTTCAGATTAGAACCTGCTTCGGCGCAGGCGTGTTCAAAATTTTCTAATGAGAATGAATTATCAAGATTAGACTTCACGACACGGTGGTCTATGCCTTGTTCTTGTTCCAATTGTAACCAAGGAACCAAATTTGAATTGTGTTCGCGGTCGGTTGTTAATACCACATCACCCGGGCTCCAATTCAACCCGAATGCGACCTGATTCAATGAATGGGTTGCATTGTGAGTAAAAATTACTTCTTTGCTTTGTGGTACGTTTAATAATTTAGCGACCTTTGTTCTTGCACCAGCTATTTTCCGAGCGATGATGGTAGAATATCTATGGATTGAACGACCACCGCATCCGGGAGTTTCTGTATAGTAGGAATTGACCGCATCAATAACACAATCAGGCCTTAAAGTCATACATGCATTATCGAGATACGCCGGGGGATCATCTTGGCGTAAAGTCGGAAAATCATCGCGCATTTTTGAAAACACTACCAAGCCTCCGAGTCAGGTAAATAATCACCAGCCGGACTATTTAAACCACATGATGAGCAGTTGATTCGGGTTGGAAGTACGCTATCACAATCACCACAAGTGGCTCCACTTTTGCCTCTTGAATAACAATCTTCATTTTCACAATCGACGATTATTTCTCCGCTATTATTGCGGTTTACAGGCGCGGGTGTACCGCATGATGAACACTCGCCCTCAGCCTCGATTACCAGGCTGGGTTCTAAGAGATCTGCATCAGCTTTTGCCGCGGCTTTTGTACGAACTTTAGTTCCCTCTCCGAGCATTCGCTGTGGAAACCAAAGGATATGCATCAAGAGATAAATCACGATTGGGCCGGTGATGAGATGAAGTATCAGTACACCGGTATTTCCAGCAGTTCGATCGGCGATATAATGTGAACCCGACCAGCCGTTTACCATCAACATCACGACCCATCCTACCACCATCGTCGTCCAAGCGAATAGTGAATGCTCTGTCATCGCTCGCTCCATCACTCTGACATCGGTGTGAAGATGATGCTCTTGAACGTGCAAATCCCGGGTTTCGGTAACTGCTTTCCAAAAGAAATAAGTGAAGAATATCGCTATTGCGCTGAGGACAACCCCCCCTAACATTTCGCCAAATTTGAGGCCGAGTGGGAATTGTGGATTCATCACATGGTACATCATTTGGGCCGAGATTGCGCAGATCCAAATGATGAGGATATTGACTAAATGTCCTTTCATTATCGGGAAATTAATCGAAATTTGAGCGAAGAACCATAACCACAATACTCCGGAGAGAATGATTTGGAAAAATTCGAATCCGTCGATTGAACTAAGGCCCTCTAAGCCGACTACTTTCGGGTCTCCTCCATCGAATAACTCGCCTGAAACTGCACCGAGAAGGAACGCGATTACACCGGTCAAGAACGTAACAAGGTATGCTCGGTCCCATTCTGTCCATAAAAGTCTGAGTTGGAATGACCATTGAGCCCGCAAACTGTCGACCGGCGCCAAGATTGGATGAACATCAGCGAATAAGCGGGTCAATTCGATGTAACCTAAACGCAACGGCATTTTATCGTCATCATCGGCGGAAATGTTTCCCTCGGGAAATTCATCCTCCGACATGGCTTGGCCGTGCGTCCTTATCCCTTTGAATCATTTCGGTGAAATGACCAAGTATCTAGCGTAAAACAGGGCTCAATCGTTGCAGCACACTAGGTTAAACCCGGTCCGTATTAATTGATTGGTTCCAATTCAGTAGCGCTTTTGACCAGTTACGCATCCATTCCAAAAAATAGTTAGGTGCTGCAACGACGGAGCCCTTATTTGGCAAATGTGTTAGATGCGAACAATATCAAACCATACCGGCCGATGGTCTGATACGTTTCCATTGTTGACTGCAAAATCAATCCCCCAATTTCCGCTCAACCGTCCGTCTAAGTCGCTCGATGTCACTATTCTATCGTAAGCACACCTAGAATCTCCGACAGTTGTATCCGCATTATCGGGAACTAACCAAATGAATTCCTCAGAAGAAATAGTCAAATTGATTAATTCATTATACGATGCATAAGAACAATCTGCATTAAAATCTCCTAAAATTATCTGATCGGTTTCATTATAATAATTCTCAGACCAGTTCAAGACATCTCCTAAAGAATTCATCTCCTCTACCGCCAAACTCGGCTTGGTATGAATATTGATTAAATTTAAATCCAAGCCGGTACTATTACCCTCTAAGTCGAGCAACTCAAAGTTGGCAATATGTGGCTCTCTCTGGAATGAATCAGATGCGGAATCATTGTATAGAGTTCCATTATCGCGCGGAATAAAAACTGACTTTTTGTAATAGAAAGCGTATTGCTCCTGGCTAGATTCATCGTCCTCTTGTTGGCCAGACCTGTCAGACAAAACCATATTCCATTGGTCACCACTCTCATTATTTAAGGCAGCCAAAAAATCCCAAGGGACATTTTGTTCGATATCCTTTATCTCTTGAACTGCGACCAAATCATAGCGCTGGAATATATCAACCAATTCCTCAACCACCGCAGGTTTACTCATTTTTGTTTTACCAAAAATTTGGATATTGAAGGTTGCAACCCTTGCAACTTCACTCCGATTATAGCTGGTCTCTTCAGCCTCGACGGTAATATTTTGTCGATTGTCAATTATTGTTTCGAAATAAACGATCTCGACTTCATTTTGGTCTACTTGGCTAAGCAGATTAACCGAAACAGCGGAGAGAATGATTATGGCAAACAAACAGAAGCCGAGCAACTTGGCCTCCATTCCCATAAGAGGGACTTCAATTCGATTCATTCTTCAAGTTTTAGCAACTATTGTGGATGAAAGTAAACTTCTAGCGCCATTCTACCCATTGGCCAGTAGTTTGTTCTCGGTAATACAAAGCCCCAGAACCAGCAGGATGCTCAAGAATCTCATTGCCATCTTCCATCGTACCTTGAGTCTGAGGTGAAGGTGCAGATTGCTGAGCAAATAATTGACTAGTATCATCTTGTAGCATTCCGCCAGAATCTCCTCCCTTCACAAATTTAATTGCAATTGCCGAAACCATTAGTAAGATAATAACTCCAATTACACCACTAAGGATTCGCGAATTCGATTGGCCGAAAATTCCACTTTCAGCACTATCGCTGGTCTTGCAAACTTTTTCTTGTGGGCACTCATCGTTTTCATCGCTTATTCCGTCATAATCAGAATCGTCTGGACAACCATCATTATCGTTATCGATAGAACCCGCTGCCTTGTTAATACACGAATCCATCGCATCGATAACTCCATCGGAATCGCTATCGTCAGGGCAGCCATCCTCGTCAGAATCTATTTCACCTGCATCTATATCGAGGCATTGATCCTTATCGTTGGTAACGTCATCATTATCATCATCCAGTTGGGATTGGCTACAGCCTCTCTCATCGGCTTCTTCGCTACCGGGAGTCCATAAACACAAATCATCTGCGAATGCGACTCCATCGCTGTCCTTGTCGACGATGCTATCACAGGCATCCGGAATATTATCAAAATCGATATCGACCGCATCGTCGAATCCATCACACATATCATCTTCGTCAGCGACTAAATCGTTATCCGAATCGATCAAGACATCACAACCGTCTGGCTTGTCATCCCCGTCGACATCGATGGAGTCATCATAGCCATTACATTGGTCATCTTCATCGGCAACACCATCGTTGTCTCTGTCGACTAATGAATCACAACCGTCGGCTGTACCATCTTCATCAGCATCGATGTTATCGTCATAGCCAGGGCATTGGTCATCCTCATCGTCGACACCATCACGGTCTTCGTCATGCCAATTATCAGGGACGATAACAAAAATCGCTCCGGCCGGTTCAGAGCTGAGGTCGAATTCGTCAGAAACCACTAATTCGACTCGTATTTGATTCACATATTCACCACTCGGTTCAGCGGTAATATTTTTGAATGTATATGTCCATTCACAATCTTCGGTTTGGTAAATATTAGGATCCTCGGATTGCATTTCGTCATCGAATCGTGCGTCATAGAATACTTGCCAAGTATAGAGTGAAATTCCATTTTCACCAGTTCCATTATCAGGATTATAGGTGTCATTATCATAGGATTCGCAAGCATCGATACCAACTATTGCAATACCGAAGAAAAAATCTATCTTAACTTGATAGGAAGGTAATACTTCATCACCAGAAAGCCAAGGCTCCATGTCGGTTATTATGCCCGGGTACGCAGGCCCACCGTAGACAGTAAAATTAGCGTTTGGTGCTTTATTATCACAATCGTCTGGTATTGTGTTGTTATTAGAATCGATTGTGTCATCATAGCCTTCACATTGATCTTCGCCATTGGAAACTCCATCGCTGTCATCATCTCGTTGGTCCCATGAACATCCGTTTTGGTCAACCTCAGCTTCGGCTTCGGTATTAGGGCAAAGGTCGGCATCATCCATCACGCCATCGGTATCAGAATCGGTCACACCGGAAAATTCGGCTTGGTATTTGTAGGTGAGGAGACTTGCACCGAAGAATTGTATTGGCATGCCGTAAGTTGTAATAGTAATGTCATCATCCTCTTCAGTACTGCCATTATCATGGATAATCCACGATTGAATATTTAATCCGGTGATAGATGAAGGACAAGAGCCAGCGCTATCGGCCTCATTATATCCGTCAAAATCAATGGTTATTTCTTGTAGTGCTTCAAGCGAAAAATTGGTCCATTCCTCTGAAGATTCGCTATCATCTTCGCTTTCGTTGCCACTGCCATCTATCCACATTTCGGAATGCGATTCATAATCGATGAATGAATGTTGGTTTTCGGTCCAATTATCGCCGAGGGAAACCTCTGCAGGTGCTCCTACTATATTGGATTCGATTGTTTCATTTTCCCAACTGGTTTCTGTGAATAATGGCACACCGTTTTGAGAGCCATACCATACCTCCGAATTCATTTTGGATTCCTCGAGAGTCCAACCTGAATATATTTCAGGAATTGACATTTCTACATCAAATGAAATATTCATATCCATCTTTGTATTTTGACTATTATTATAGGCAGTTATATCGAATCCCAATTCCATGGTTTGAATATGACAATTTCCGACCACGCTTTGGATTTCACATGTAGCGTCAGCTTGGATTTCAAACTTTAGATCCGTGTACCAATTAAGGGTTGCAGTATCAAAATCTGAATCGTTTTCAATCTCAGATCTTATCTCTTCACCGAATTCAGCACCAGAAATAATCACATAATCTCCTGGAGTAAAAGTCCAGTTCATATCCGGATTCTGATAGACCGTTGGTGTACGCCCTTCTGTGAATAAATCTTCACTTTGTGTGAGTGTTTCGCTAAATATCGAAACACTTGGTGAGAGCAAAATTATCCCGAGCAAAATTGAAAATAGGCTTTGTATCTTCATCGTTATCAAAACAAGTCTAGAGGTCGAACTATTTCAATATAGGCCCGGCTTTGCTAATTTAAAGGTCACAGATCGATTCGATCATCAACTTGCAGATCACGTACGGGTCTGCATTAGCATTAGGTCGACGATCCTCAAGGTAGCCCTTTCCATCGACAGCAACATTCCAAGGAATCCGAATTGATGCTCCTCGGTCTGATACACCCCATGAGAACTCTTTCCAACTCTGGGTTTCATGAGCGCCGGTAAGTCTAGCTTCGATATCGGCACCGTAGTTTTGAACGTGGAGGAGTGCTCTTTTTCCTAACTTTTCACATGCTTCTTCGATCACAGCCATTCCGCCATCTTCTCGCATTGCTTTGGTTGAAAAATTAGTATGTAATCCGGCTCCATTCCAATCGCCTTTGATCGGTTTTGCATCAAGGGTAGCACTGACGCCGTAATCCTCTGCGATGCGGTATAATAGCCAGCGCGCAATCCACAATTCGTCAGCGGCATCTGGTGCGCCAGCAGGTCCGATCTGGAATTCCCATTGTGCGGGCATTACCTCAGCGTTAATTCCAGAAAAAGTAAGACCGGCATCTATGCAAGCATCCATGTGATCCTCGACGATATTTCGTCCATATACCTCGTCTGCTCCAACACCGCAATAATATCCGCCTTGAGGTGCTGGGAAACCATTGTCTGGCCAGCCCAAAGGCTTGATGCCATCGAAGAAAGTGTATTCTTGTTCGATTCCGAACCAACTTTCCTCAGCAGCGTGCTTAGCAGCCATCGCCGCACAAGATGCGCGGGTATTGGAAGGGTGTGGTTCCATTGTAAGTGGGTCGCATACTTCGGTCATAACCAAAATGTGAGGGAAACCACGGATTGGGTCTGGGTAGAAGTTTACTGGCTTGAGGGCGCAATCGGATGCGTGTCCCTCTGCCTGTTCGGTCGAGGAACCGTCGAAGCCCCAAATAGGGAGTTCGCTCAATTCGGTTATTTCATCTTGATAGATGATCTTGGTTTTGCATCGGAGTTTTTGGGTTGGCTTTACCCCGTCTATCCAAATGTATTCTGCTTTAACTACCATGGTTATCGAGTCGTTGCCTCCGACGACGGTATATCAACAATTCGCACATTAATTAGCACTAAGGCTGATATATATTCGCAGCGGTTGACAAAATAAATAGTCATATGGTGTATTATCTGGCGCAGGCTTATTCGTATGAAGATGGAAGAAATCATGAAAATTCAAAAAATAACCATTTGAATAAGAACTATCTCTTCATGGGAGGAAGTACCTGTACAGGTGCCTCCAGACCTTCCCCAGTCGGGAATGCTACTGGTTCTTCGCCCCATGTTCCCGCCTTCAAATTCTCCTTTCTGGTATCAAGCATTGACTCTAGTTTGATAGATTGTCGCGGCGAAAGTAGTCTGAAGAAGGAAGCCAATTCCAGTTTCTTCTCAAGTTTTCCGAAGTTAGAATATTGGGCATTGTTGATCTTTGAACTTAAGGTCTCATATCGACCCTTACGGGTCACAAATGAGAAGGCGAGGAAACCCGACGTGAGAGAAGCTAACACTATCCCAATCAGGTCCCAAGTATTGAGTTCAACATTACCGATTACCACAGAGAAAGAATCTACGGGTTTGGAGGAAGCATCAAGCGGATCGGTTCCGGCCTCAATTTCTATTGCATCGAGCACACCATCGTTATCATCATCTACATCTTCACTGGAATCTTGGCAACCGTCTGAATCAAAATCTGTAGTCTTGGACGAAATCCACCCCAATTGGCCATAGGGGCAAAGGTCAAGCAGATCATCAACAAGATCATTATCGTCATCTAAATCCTCATCAAGGTCTTGACAACCATCGGAATCATGGTCAGTTGATGTTCTACTGATCCATGATGAATTACCGTAATTACAATAATCCAGATCATCTGTTAATCCATCATTGTCATCATCATCATCCTCGCCAAAATCCTGACACCCGTCGCCATCATGGTCAGTGAATGAAGTAGGAATCCATCCGAGGTCTCCTTTCGGGCAAGAATCGCTGGAATCGTCGATTCCATCATCATCGTCATCCATGTCCTCTACTGCATCCTGGCATCCGTCTGAATCATAATCTGTCGATAAACTTGGTATCCATTCAAGGTTTCCTTTCGGGCAAGAATCGCTGGCATCTGTGATTCCATCATCATCGTCATCCATGTCCTCTACAGCATCCTGGCATCCGTCTGAATCATAATCGGTTGATGAACTCGAAGTCCATCCGAAGTCTCCTTTCAGACAGGCATCGCTGGCATCTGTGATTCCATCATCGTCATCATCATCGTCCTCGCTAGAATCCTGACATCCGTCGTAATCATAATCAGTTGATGAACTCGAAGTCCATCCTAAGTCTCCTTTCAGACAGGCATCGCTGGCATCTGTGATTCCATCATCGTCATCATCATCATCCTCGCTAGAATCCTGACACCCATCACCGTCATGGTCAGTGGATGAACTCGAAGTCCATCCTAAGTATCCTTTCAGACAGGCATCGCTGGCATCTGTGATTCCATCATCGTCATCATCATCGTCCTCGCTAGAATCCTGACACCCATCACCGTCATGGTCAGTAGATGAACTCGAAATCCATCCAAGGTTTCCTTTCGGACAGGTATCACCTGAATCTGTGATTCCATCATTGTCATCATCATTATCCTCACTAGAATCCTGGCACCCATCAGTGTCATAATCGGTCGATGAATTCGAAGTCCATCCAAGGTTTCCTTTCTGACAGGTATCACCTGAATCTGTGATTCCATCATTGTCATCATCATTATCCTCACTAGAATCCTGACACCCATCGGTATCATAATCAGAGATAATATTTGATCCCCAACCTATTGTTCCGTCTGAACAACTGTCAACCGAATTGTAGATTCCATCCATATCTTGATCCTGGTGAATGGCCATGAAGATGTCCCTATTCCCACTGCTCGTAAAGCTGGTACTGCCGAAGGTCGCTGTTCCGCTGAAATCTCCTGTGACATAGGCGTTGCCACTCGAATCGACTGCTATTCCATATCCAGAACCATCACCAGAGCCACCTGCCTTGACCGCCCATTGCCATGAACCACTACTGCTCAACTTGGCGATGAAGGGATCAGAATTTCCACTGCTTGTAAGATTGGTGCTGCCGGAGGTCGCAGTTCCGCTGAAAGCTCCTGTGACATAGGCGTTGCCATTCGAATCTATGGCTATTGCATTTCCACCATCGGAATCTGAACCACCTGCCTTGACCGCCCATTGCCATGAACCACTACTGCTCAACTTGGCGACGAAAATATCATAATTTCCACTGCTTGTAAGATTGGTGCTGCCGAAGGTCGCAGTTCCCCTGAAACCTCCTGTGACATAGGCGTTGCCACTCGAATCTATGGCTATTGCATTTGCATAATCCTCATCTGAACCACCTGCCTTGACCGCCCATTGCCATGAACCACTACTGCTCAACTTGGCGACGAAAATATCATAATTTCCACTGCTTGTAAGATTGGTGCTGCCGAAGGT
>Ga0114997_10004849_pt1 | contig 10372 bp, 8 predicted proteins | sample ArcticOcean_MG_C_2_FD_87045 | JGI IMG/M metagenome (GOLD analysis project Ga0114997, IMG submission 87045) | Marine microbial communities from western Arctic Ocean - ArcticOcean_MG_CB4_136 | ecosystem: Environmental > Aquatic > Marine > Oceanic | place: Arctic Ocean: Canada Basin | collected... | reverse complement strand
TTATTCTCAACATCTTCGATGCTCGAATAGGATGTGAATGAGCGATTGGGAATGTAAACTACATTTCTCTTTCTCATTTCATCTTGCATTTTAGGTTGCATTACATCGTTGAAAGAATCCATTATAATGGCCTTATCAACCATGCCTCGACGAACTCTACCCGATGAGGTTCTTTGGGTACGAAAATATTCGGAATAGGTTTTTTCTCGGCCTTTTTGACAATAGGCGACCGTTGGAAAACCTTCCTCGATTGCACCATCGCAAATATCGAGTGCCGAATGGCTAGCAGTCATTCCGATTCGAAGTTTCATACTATCGTATTCTTCGACGATTGCAGCGATATTGTCCTTGTTCATCATTGAATTACCACCTAGATAAAAATCGGTCTTAATCGAATCTCTGCAATTGCATCAATTCATCGGTGGATAAGGTCTCTCCGCTCATCAACTTACTCATCAAATCTTGGACTTCTACCCGAGCATTGCCGGAGCCATCGCTTGAAGATGCGCCACGCATTGCTCGCAACATATCTTGAATCGAATGGAGGCAACGCAATGATACGATGTAAAAGTGATGTGCTTTGTCTGCCTCTTTCTTTGATTTACGAAGTTCTCGGTGAGCTGATTCTGCCATTTCCCTTTGGCGATCGACTTCCTTATTCCACAGAAGCATCAAATCGTGTGCTTCTTGAGCGGCTTTTGCTGCTGCTTGAACTTCGACATGGGCAGATTCTTGGGCTTCCATAGCGACTCTTAGGCTGCCTCGTGCATCCTTTAAGTCACCATTACCTTCCTCTGCTTTTTTCATAGCTTTAACCTGAGCAGCGATTTCCTTCATCCGCACCATGACTTTCTTTTCATTTTTACCAGTATGGCGCCCTTGTTCGAATTCTCGCTCTAGGCGATCTAGGTCTCGACGAAGCGAGTGAACGGTAATCTTCTTTTCTCGGCGACCTCTATAACCTTGCTCGACTACAGGTTCGACCTTTTCTCCTCTCTCTGCTTCCAGGGATGATTTAGCATCACGGACAGCTGTATTTGTTTGTGACCGAACGGTTTTCTTCTCCCTAACCAATTCGTTCATTTGCTCACGAATCTCCCGCTGTTGACGGACGTTTTGAATAAGTTCACGAACCTCGGCATTAAGTTCGTTTCTGGTGACGGTATGCTCTTTTGTTCGAGCGTTCCACTCGTCACGAGTAGTGCGGTACTGAGTAGCCTTTCCATCGACTAGTTTTCGTTTTTCATCCAAGATGGGTTTCAATTCTGCCATACTTATCGTACCTGTTCGCTGTGTGCTACGCACCCTCAGCGGCTGAGCGACAGTCCACCTCCATTTAAGCCTCGCTTAACCCTAAGGCTAATCATAGAATTGAGGACAAGGTTTTTCCAATCGATTCGATCTCTAATCTGACGCGTCCTAAGTTGCTTGAAACCTCACATAAAACTGCAAGTATATGGTTGGACTCGAGACGGATTCCGATAATGGTACCATTCTCACCCACCGTTGTAACCATAGTGTTTTTTGGTCGTAAATCAAATAAATTTACGATCGAAGTAAGATCGGTTTTTGTGCCGCTACTCTCTAGGATGAATCCATCTGGCGAGATCAAGGAAACGCAATATATGCCTTCGAGGGCCAATAAATCATCGATAAGCCGCTTTTCCACAAATTGCTCTAAACGGAGGGGGGACATGACTATTGCGATTCACAATGGACCTCGCATCATCAAACCCAAACCAGATTTATAATATCCATCCAACTCTGAAATTACATTTAAATTCCTTCTTTTATAGAATTCGATAGCCTTTGAATTTTCGGCTCTAACCTCCAATTGGACCTCAGAGAACCCTTCACGTTTAGCAGCTGATGTGAATAATTTCCAGCCATGGGAGCCCCAGCCATTACCCTGAATATTTGAGCGAATTGCGAATGCAACGACTCTTATTACCTCAGCCGATAATTTAGAGGACCAAATCAATCCGTGGAGATTTTCAGGCCCAGTACCATCGACTAAGAATAAGTTTCCAGCCCAAGGTTCAACCGGCAAACTCTTCAGACCCGAAGTCAAATAGATCTCATTGGTTTCTGCTAAGAACAAATCCTTTACCGCTTGGGCCCAAAGCGAGTCTAGGTCTTTTGGGGAAAAACCAATGACCCAATTTAATCTCATCTTGAGTCCTTCTTGACATAAGCGCCACGATTTCCTCGATGCGCTCCAAGATTGCCTAGTTTCCTCATACCTGCTTTTTTAGAAGAGGTTTTTCGATCTTTTTTCGGGTCGGGTTTTAAATTTAATTCTGCAAACATCCCCGAGAGATCTCCAAGTGTCATCGGAGCGTTCTCTGGTTTGGATTCTCTCTTTTTACCGCCGCTCTTACCGCCGCTCTTACCGCCGCTCTTACCGCCGCTCTTACCACCGCTTCTTTCTGGCCTGTTTCCGGAATTATTCTTTTTGCGCAACCAAGCATCTAAACGGCCAATTTCTCGCCTTAAGCCATGCATTTCTCCACGGCGCTGACGTAGTGCCTTCTGAATATTTTGAACCCGGCGATCAAAGGACCTCGCTTCGTTCATATTGATGCTTTTATCCTTGAGTAGTGGTTCATCCTCAAGGAGTTTTGTCGTGGTTTCATCGTGTTTGGATTCAAAGATTTTCAATTTTTTAATCTCGGCCTTTTGTTCTTTAACCAAGTCGATAAATCTCTGATGTAATTCTGTAGCCTCTCGAGCCTTTCCATGCATGGCTTGTAACTCCAAAAACCATGAAAATTGATTCTTTTCACGATCCAATGAGGGCACTCGATGGATGTCTAATTCATCGGTAAGTCTAGTATACACTTTGGCCAGTTCATCCTCTATCATGTGAATTGGGATGATGATATTAGAATTGATTTGGTCGCGCTGACCTTTGAGCGATTCAACCTCTTTATTTCTTCCTTTCAATCCAATGATTACGGCTTTATGTTCCTTACGAAGGTCCGAAGTTTCTTCAATAACTCCACGCATTGCTTTAGCCATTCTAATTGAACTATTCCTCTCTATCTCTAAAGCATTGACTCTGGTTTCCATAGCCAAATTTTCGGCTTGGGCCTTTTCTCTCATCTGCTTTACTTTATCATCTGAAATTGTTCTTAAATCAGCAAAAATATCCGAAGGTTCCATGCCGGCTAATCGCTCTGGATCTACAGTTTCACAAATATCCTTCCAAGTTTTACCTTCTCCAAACATTCGTGCTGCTCGCAATAATTCATTACGAATCTCAAGTTCGCCTTCTGCCCAGAGTACCCGACACAAATCATGCTCAAGATCGAATGGATCTTCGATTCCCAAATGATGTAAGCCCATTCGAGGAGGTTGGTCTTTTTTGCTGGTTATTACATCGAGTGCACTCGGTTTATCAGACATCCATCCTTTTTCATCTCTTGAAATCGGTCGGCCATTTCTGATTGAAACGATATCTTCGTCCCAATTCCAAGTTGCAAACCTCGAAAAGAATTCAAATAATAATTGCTCGAGGCTTTTAGAATTGTTTTCGACCGGGGCTGCTTCTGAATCGATTGTGAGATCGAATTCTCGGCCATCTATCTCAACCAAAGTTCGAGCGTCACCGGCCTGAAGATTAGGAATGATTCCTTCAAGTTGAAGATGTTGAATCACCAGAACCGACCAAGCATATGAGGACAAAGTGCCACTTGGTGCATCGCTCAAGTTACGATGAAGCGCCCAATGCTTAACACATATCGCAACTTGTTTTACCCTTTCATCAAGTGAGACATAATGTGATATCAATTTTGTATTGTGAATGGCTAGACTATTATTGACTGAAATATCAACATCTATTCCATTCCTTGGGTCGGTGAATTTTACGATTGGAATCTTTGCTCGCATCAATGCTTTCACATTTTCCATTCCTTGGCCCCGCATCATTCCAGTGATGCGTTTTAAAATCTTCTTTTGATTTCCATCCTTTACTATGATGCAAAGATCTAGATCTCCACCTCGCAAGGCCATCCCGGTTTGAGTTGAGCCGAATGAGACTAGTTCAGAACCCTTTACCTTACTTGAAATAGAACGCTCCAAATGTGTGATTAGACCTTCTCTTCTTTTGGCATCGCCAGGATGAACTCTATGACTAGAAACAGTATTTGCTAATGGCTTTGCAAAGGAAATAAGCGATTCTTTACCAGGCGTGCTTAATTCCAATTTACCTGTGATGTATCCGTGGAGATCCGGCCAATTATCAATATCCTCTTGGCAGAGTCCAGTAATTTCACATTCGCTAGTCATTCCTCTTCACCCGCCTTGGAAGTATGGGATTTTTCCCGTTTGGATTTTACAATTACTTTTGAGGATTGTCCACCTGCTCTGACCCTTTCAGCATTTGAGCACAAATCATCAAACTGATTCTGTTCAACCCGATTTTGCCAAAACTCGAGCGCCGATTGAGAGGAGGCGAGCGCATCTTCTAACTTGCGTGCCCTGCCAGTAGATCTACGTCTTACCTGCTCCCATTGGACAAATGCTTGATGGCTTTCAGCATTTGAATCTACCAGCACTCCCATCGCATCATGAGCTTTTTGGGCGGTTTCAAGCAATTCACGGGCTTTTGTTTGGGCAGCGCGCATTTTTTCGACCATCGGTTGAGATTCACTTCTTTGGCTGACCCATTCTTGGTGCTCTCGAATCAACGCTTTCATCTCATTGATGAATTTCTCCTCGGTTTTATGATTGCCAGCAGTAGTCTCGAGCTGGGTTTCTATTTGGCCGAGTTTTGCGCTCAATTTTTCTTTGGCCCATTTTGGGTCTGGATCCTGGATTCCACCTTCGATCATCAACTGTTCTCTAATCTCGTTGGCTTGCTCAAATAAGGCGCGGGCTGCCTTCTGTGAGTCGTTGCGCTCCCGCTTTAGATTTGCAACTTGATCGATGATTTTATCACGTTTTTCTCGAGCGGCTTTTGCCAAAGGTTCAGCCTCTGCCTGCTCGGTACGGCGCGATTCCAAATCGCCTGGAATCATATCGGCGATGCGCTCTCGACGATGCAAAACTGCCTGTGCCAATAGTTTCGGCGAGACTGCGAGGAGGTCCTTAGCGTCCATTGGAATCAATGCCGCCACCCGCGCACCTTGAATAAAGGCTGCGACCCACCCTTAGGGTGGGTGAAAGTGAAGAACCCCCGGCTGTGCAGGCTTGAATATGCGCCGAGCAATCATGCTTGTTTTCTTACTCGCGCTTTTCCCAATCCAAATTGCTCAAGCCAATGGTGGAGTGATTGAATCGGTACAAATTAGTGGTAATAATGAGGTTGGAGCGGGGGTAATAGCCTTTGATATGGCTCTCAGTAGCCCGATAACCGAGACCATCAATTGGACCGCCACCCTCAAAGACCTAGAGGGTGTAATCATCGATTTTAAATCGGGATCTATACTTGTTGAATCAAATTCGGTCAATGTTACAGCCCAATTAGGGGATGCTCCTTTGGGGCTGTCAAATTTATCGATTTATCTAGAAAACGGTGAAAATTGGTCAACGATGATTCACCGGCTCCGACCACTCGATATTTCGCTTGCCCAGATGGTGATTACTCCGATAAATCAAGATGGGACAAACGCGAATTCAACCATGAGAGATGGTGATTTCGCTCGTGTTGATGTACCGGTGGTCAATGATGGTGATTTTAATTGGAGTGGAAATCTCAGCCTTTCTGTCATCGATGGTGCTTTGGAACTCCAATCGATAGTCGCACCTTCGGATAGTTCGACGATTATCAGTTTTCAAATCGGTCCTTTTTCAGAGGGTATTCATGATATAGAGGCATATTTGAGTTCGGTCGGCGATGCTGATTCTATGAATGAAAATATAAGTGCTCAATTAGAGGTTGGCCCATCATCACTTCCAACTATAATTTTAACGCTTAATCGCATTATGGAGCCGGTGCCAGGACAGGAAATTACTTGGAATTTAAGTGCTGAAAATACTGGAGAAATAGCATTTGAGGGTAATATTACTTGCTCTTTCGGCGGCTCGATATTGTTTGATGTTCAAACAAATATATCGGTTGGACAAACTATTTATCTCGAACCATCTGTAATTGCTTTCAAACAAATTCTTGTTTGCAATACTACCCATCAAAGGGTGATAAATAATGCTAGTATCAGTGACTTTCTAGATATTGAGTCTGCATTTTTCATTGGAGCTGGCCACAATATCCCAACGCTATTGGGAGGGCCATGGCATGAAGGTGACGTTGTCACTTTGTCCTTACTAGTTCGAAATGAAGGCGATATGGGCGGCAATTCATCATTAAACGTAATCAAAGACGAGTTGGTTAGTTCTGGCGAAACATTAGAACTCGATGAGGATAAAGCTGGTGAGATCACTTTGGAATTATCTTGGTCTCAAGCCGGGGTTTACACTATACCTTGGTTTGTTAGTGGCCAAGGCGAGGTTGATTCTAGCCTGGAGGGAAATCTTACAATCCCTATATTAAGTGCTCAAGTTTTGATATTGGACCTTACAAATATAGAAATTGTAGATGGTGAGGTAATCGCCGATTGGGAAATCGAATTATCGGCTGGAAAATCACGCGCTTTAACCCTCGAGTTTGGGAAAGAGAAGGATGGGCAGCGATCTGAAATGCTTTCCTTTGACCGAGATATCATGACCGGAATCACCTCTGGAACCATAATTTTAGGTCAAATAGATGGTGAAGTGATTTATTTTAGTGCTGAAGTAAGTGATTGGGTTATAGGATTCGGCTCAGACCTTGATACTGAAATGCAATTACCTGAAAATGAACCAATGCCAATAATTACTATTTCTAAATCACCCCAACCTTCAACCCCGTCGGAAGGTGAGAAGGTGACCCTATTCTATAATTTGAAAAATGATGGTACTGGTACCATTCCAGCGGGCACAATTGTATTTACCACAAGCGATGGGACAATTCTTGCAACGGTGGAGAGTGAGTCAATAGTCGATTCCAAAGATAGTAGTATAGTAGTGACTTGGCCCGAAGGAGATGTAGTCAAAGTGGTCGTGACTTGGTATGCTGGAGATTTACAAACCTCAAATTCGATTTCGGTAAGTTCAACCGTCAAAGTGATTCAAACCGCTGATTTTTTAATCCCTTGGGGTGGTATTCTCGGAGGGCTTGGGATTGGAATCGGCCTCATTTTAGTAATTAGAATAAGGAATGGCCCAACTAAAGTGGCCAAGAAAAAGCCGAAACCGAGCCAAACGATCTCAGATAAAGTCGAGGTCGCTTGTCCAAATTGTGACCGAAGGCTCAATGTTCCAAACACCTATAGTGGTAAAGTTGGTTGCCCTGAATGCGAAACAAAATTTGCTGTTGAGGCTGAAAGTCCAAGTGAAGAAAAAGAACCGGAGATTATTGAAGAACTGTGGTCTGCATCAGATAACGATATCTTAGCTTGTCCAAAATGCACTCGTAAATTGAAAGTACCATTCGATAAACGACCAGCAAAGGCTCGATGCCCCGCTTGTGAAACCATTTTTGAGGCTCGAACCAACTGACATACATTCAATTGAGATGCTAGAGGTGGCTCGTAGTATGGGAGGAGGTCATTTTCAGGAATTCGAGGATGAATACCTCGAAACCCTATTTGAATTCCATGAGAAAGACCCCGGGCAAAGGGTCAAAAATGGTGACTTAGCAAATTTTTTATCTGTTTCTCCAGCTTCAGCAACCGAAATGGTTCAACGCCTTGCCAAGAATGGATATGTTGACAATGTTCCTTACAAAGGTGCTCTATTGACTGATGAAGGGATGGTTCTTGGAAAACAGATCAAACGTCGACATCGTTTAGCAGAGGTATTACTCTCTCGGCTTCCTTTCGTTGGAGACATTCACCAGACTGCGTGCAGGATGGAACATGCATTTGATGATGACCTCGAGGTTTGCATTTCATTATTGCTCGGAAATCCGAAGATCGATAATGGCGGAAAACAAATCCCTGAGGCAAGGGGAGAGATCCAATCGCGATTAATTCCAAGTACCGACATTGTCCCTCTCAGTCAACTTGAGGGTGGAAAAGCGGAAGTTGTGTTAATAATGACCAATGAAGCAGGCCGGGAAGTATTGAGTCAAATCGGGCTTAAATCGGGTTCCCTGATAGAGGGTAAAAATGGCCAATTAATATTGGATGGAAACCAACTCGAATTGGTAGAGGATTTGGCAAAACGAATTATTGTGAGGTGCCTTTGATGGGCGATTTAGAATTTTCACGGGGAAAAGAAGCCGCATTTCACGGACTGGATCGCCAATTTATTTCTGACGGCCTGAGGTTGATTCTCATCTTGCCCGCAATGGCCTTATTATTCCTATTCGTGTCGTGGGCATTCAATTCGAAAAGTCCAGAATTTTGGGCTAATAATATCGAGCCAACCCTAATGATAGGCTTTGGACGAGCAATGACTCTTATCGCAATCGCGATTCAATTAGGATTTTGTCTAGGTTTATGGGTCCATCGTGAGCGAGTGAAATGGACAAGAAAGGTTTTTGATTTTGAAGTACAAAAAGCCGCTGAGACTCATCGCCCTGTTACTTCGATGCACGGTTTTGAATCTGTTAATCAGTTGATGCTACGAACTAGAAACTCCCATAGTAGTGCGCTTTCGATGGGAGTTATTGCAATGGCTATCACATCGCTTTCGCTATTGGCTACCAAAGAAAATCCAATCGTTGGCGTTTCGCTCTTAGCTTCTTCTTCTTTGATCACCATGGCAATGGGTCAGCACCTGTCTACTCGCAACCGTAAGTTCCATATGGTTGACAAAGATGGTCTGTTATCAGCATATGATCCACCGCTTCACCCATCGACACTAACTTTGGTCTTTAGCGATTTATTGAGGACCTATATGGACCCCCTAATGCGTTCTCATTTCGATGATTTTATCTTGATATTTGATCGCCATTTACGCAAAGGAATCCAAAGAGATTTTGCTAGAGAAAAATTCCTCATGACTATGCACCGACGCCGAAAGGGTGCTATTGATAAAGGGACGACAAGGCTGGAATTATCTGAAATACTAAATGAAAAAGGAGTGGCAATTATCCTTGAACATGAGGTTTTCAGCGAGGAAATATGGGATTCGTTAATTGAGAGAACCCTCAAAGCATGTCCGGCATTCTATCGCCTAATCGACCGTCTAGAGCAAGACTTAGCCATTGGTAAGAGATTGGATATGGATGATTTATTATTCGATGTAGACCTTGAAAATGTTGTTACCGAAAAAGCAGACTTATTCTGTTATCTTCATAATTTAACCGACAAAACAAGAACTGTCGTTCTAAGGGTCCAATCGGCTGATTTCAGGCCGCACGACCTCGCATTGAGGTATTCACTTGCGCCTGGTGAAAAGAAATGGTGGCCTGATGAAGCGGTTCCTGTGGCAAGCGATGGTGATGATGATCAATTGGGAAGGATGTCGGGGCTATTGCGGGATGGGGTGATGGCTTGGCAGACTTTGATTCCAGAACGTAAAGGCGAAGCAAGTGTAGCAATCCGACTGGAAGAGGTTACTGGTGATCTATTGGTCGGCAGGCAAATCAATGTGAGGGTAAGGTCGGAGTTCAGATCTTGGATTCGTAATACCGGTTCGTTTATCTGCTTGACATTAGGTGGATTTGGCTTTGTTACAGCAATCGTTCTTCAAGCGCTAACTGTACTTTCAGGGGCATAAATTTCACCTATTGCCCACATCGCAGCATTGAAGCGTGGAATCTCGTGGGCCGAGTTATGGCCGAGAAGGTGCAAGAGGATACTGGTCCCGACGCAGACCTTCGAGACCATCTCCATGAGATGGAATCAAAAGTCAAAAAATTGCGTGATGCACGCAATGCCCATAACGAACAAGGAAAGCGATTTGCTGACCAAAGAAACGCTATTCAAGCCCAGTACAAAGAGCACCGAGAGAAAGTTGATTTAGCGGTTGCAGAAGTAAAGGCGATTCGGGCAGAACAAAATCTCCACAAGCAACGTCGTGATGCTATTCAAACACAGATTAGAGATTTAATTGGCCAAGCAAAATCCCAACGAGGCGAGTCTGGTCAGAAACAATCAGCAAGCTTTGAATTCAATAAGTTGTCCAGTGAGGTCGACAATATGGAAACCATTTACGAAACCCATGGTGGAATGTCTCCAAAGAAAGAGAAAGAAACCATCGAGATGATCAAAACAATGCGCCGGCGAATGAAGGAATTAGAGCCTGAAGTTTCCAAGTTGGCTATTATCAAGGTCGATCTTTCCAATCGCGCTGAAGCGATTGCAACTTTAAAACTTGAAGCAGATGCAGCTCATAAAGAATTCGTAGCATGCTTAGATCGAGCAAAAGCAATGAAGAAAGA
>Ga0114997_10004848_pt1 | contig 10375 bp, 9 predicted proteins | sample ArcticOcean_MG_C_2_FD_87045 | JGI IMG/M metagenome (GOLD analysis project Ga0114997, IMG submission 87045) | Marine microbial communities from western Arctic Ocean - ArcticOcean_MG_CB4_136 | ecosystem: Environmental > Aquatic > Marine > Oceanic | place: Arctic Ocean: Canada Basin | collected... | reverse complement strand
TAAATGCAAGCTCTGCAGATGCAGCCATAGCTGGTGTTAGAGATTCAATAGGACCAGTAAATCCTAATATAATTCCCATTTTAACTTCTGCGAATGTACTCGTTGTAAAAGTTGAAACGAATAAAAATGCAGCAATAAATAGTTTTTTCATTATTTCCTCATTGATTGTTAACAATTTATAAAAAGCTAATTAAATTATGATTAATCCAATATTTCAATGGGTAAATTACCTTATTTATTGAGTAAAAAGACTGAACTTATAACAATTATACCTCTAACAAGGCATTATCTCATTGAGAATGGATCAAGAGTCGGATCGTTAGAGGTATAAAACCAAGTTGTTTTTACTCTTGTGTAATCTTTAATAGATTCAATCCCAGCTTCTTTGCCATATCCACTATCTTTTATTCCACCAAAAGGAGCAGAGGGAGAAATTAATCTATAAGTATTAACAAAAGTTATACCTGCTCGTATTGCTTTTGAAACTCTCATTCCTCTAGCGAGGTCACTTGTATAAACTCCTGATGACAATCCATACTGGTTATCATTCATTTTCTTTAAAACTTCTTCTTCTGTATCAAATTTCATTACTGATAATACAGGACCAAATAATTCATTTTCTGCTGTTGGAAGGTTGTGATTATTACATTCAATAATTGTTGGTGGAAAATAATAACCTTCATTAGAAAAAGAATGTCTTTTACCACCACATTTAACTTTTCCACCTTGTTCGATAGTTTGTTTTATATTTTTTTCAATAATTTCTAATTGTTTGAAGTTGCTTAAAGGACCCATTTCCGTATCAACATCCATTGGTGCACCAATCTTAATTTTTTCAGCTCGTTTTATTAATTTGTCTAAAAATTCATTATAAATTCCTTTTTGAATATAAAGTCTTGAACCAGCAATGCAGCTTTGACCACTAGCTCCAAAAATTCCAGCGACAATACCATTGATAGCATTTTCTTGCTTAGCATCATCAAATACCGCTACGGGGCTTTTTCCACCAAGCTCCAAACTAACTTCAGATAAATTTTCTGCAGAATTTCTAATTATATGTCTTGCAGTTTCTGGACCACCTGTGAAAGCAACTTTTTCAACAAGATCATGTGATGTTAATGCTTTACCACAAGGATCCCCAAAACCAGTAACAACATTAAGAACTCCTTTTGGGAGATCGGTTTTTTCTATTAGTTTTGCAAATTCAAAAATAACAGCTGGAGCTAACTCTGAAGATTTAAGCACAACTGTATTTCCCATTGCAAGTGCTGGAGCAAGCTTAGTTGCAGTTAAAAACATTTGTGAGTTCCAAGGCACAATTGCAGCAATCACACCTATAGGAATTCTTGTTGTAATTGCTTGAACATTTGGTTTATCAATTGGTAATACGGTTCCTTCAACTTTATCAGCAAGTCCTGCATAATAATCATAGTATTCAGCAATATAATTTGCTTGTTTTTTTGTTTCTCTAAATAATTTACCAGTATCAATAGTTTCAATTTTTCCAAGCATTTCTGCGTTTTCTCTTAATTGATCGCCAATAGCTCTTAAAAATTTTCCTCTTTCTCTTGGTAGCAATTTCGACCATTCTCCCTCAAATGCTTTTTGTGCAGCTTTAACTGCTCTATCCACATCTTTTGCACTTGCTTCAGGTATTATTGCCCAAGGTTTATTTGTTTCAGGGCTTAAAGTTTTAAAAGTTTTTTTACTTTCTGAGTCAACCCACTCACCATCAATAAACATTTTATATTGTTTTAATTTAGTCATTTTGTTCTATAAAATTCTCAATAGTCATATTTACATCATCGGCACATTCAATACCACAAAGATGTTTTCCATTTTTAATCACTTTTAATTGACTATTATTAATTACTTTGCTTAATTTTTTAGACATATCTACTGTAGAGCCAATATCGTTTTCACCAGTCATAAGCAAAGTATTAACTTTTATGTTTTGAAAATTTTCATCATTTTTATGAAATACAAAAAGTTTATAAACTTTTAAGAAATTTTCCATATTATTTTTTTCTAATATAGAGTTGATTTTTTCATAAGTGTCTGGATTTTTTTTTAAATATCTATCAGTAAACCACCTTTTTAAAGCTTGTCTTGAAAGTTTTAAATTCTTTTTAGCTAAATTAAATCTATCATTAACAATCTTTTGTTGGTCTTCACTTCTCTTAAATATTGAACCAAGTAATATCAATGATTTAAGTCTATTATTATATTTGGTCGCGAAATTTCTAGCTATTAATGACCCAATTGAAAATCCAATTAAATGGATTTTATCAAATTTTAATTCATTTAATAAATTTATTAATTGTTCTGAAAAATCATCAAAACTTATATTTGATTTATTTAAAGGAGTTTTGCCATGTCCAAGAATATCATAAGAAATAGTAGTATTATCTTTAAAATAATCTAACTGGGGTTGCCAAATTTCATGAGTTAAACCAACTCCATGAATGAAAACTATTGGAATTTTTTTATCAGTTTGATTTAATAGATAAAATGTTTCTGATGAGTCGGTACCATTGATCATTAGGTTTACTTAGGCTCAATACCCATTTCTTTCATATCTTGATATCTATCACCAGTTCTTGCGTGAGCTCTTCCACTTGAAGCTCCACCAATAGCTATGACAATTTCATCATCAAAGGGTGCATCATGAATTGTAAATTCATGAGTTAAATAATAAGGCCTTAAACCAGAGTCAGTTTTATGCATCATTGGGATAGAAATTTTAGATCCTGCGGGACCCCTGGTATTTGTAAAGCTTAGATAAGAAGTTCCTCCAACTGCATCTCTAAATTTATTTCCAAATCTTAGCGTATGAATAAATGCTGAAGCATGCTCTATTTCACCATTCAATCCTACAATTCCGGCCTTACCATAAGCTAAAATTTTTTCAGGTGATCCTATTTCTTTAATTAGCTCTGGTACTAGTAAGTCACCCAACTTGGGAGCTAAATCTAGAATAACAGGTCTTAAATCTTCAACAAAACCTTGACCATGCCATGGATTTTTAAAAACGGCAGCTACCGAAACTAATAAAACTGGTTCCTTTGCTTTTTTTTTACCTTCAATAAAAGTTTTATCTACAAATTTTGTAAATTTTCTTAAATTAATATTCATATTTATTCATCTATATTACCTGAGCAATAACTAACCAGGCATTAACATCTTTGCTTGCAATATAGTTTGATTTAAAAAATTCAATTATTTTCCAAGACTTCTTATCTTCTAATTCTTTGATCTTTTTGTCAAACTCATATTCTTTATAAATTCCAAGGTTGATAGTGAAACATATATATGATTTTTTTTTACAAATTCTAACCATTTCATCAAGAACTGGAGGGTTTACATGACCATAAGTAAAAGTGCCTACGCAAGTTATTCCATCATAACTGTCATCTACAATTTCAACTTTTTGATTAAGATCTATTTTAAATAGATTTTCGTAAACATTAGCTGGAACCAAATCTAACATTTTTTGTGAAAAATCAGCTCCATCAATATTTGTGAAGCCATTTTTTTTTAACTCTAATCCAACTAAACCAGTTCCACAACCTGCGTCTAATATCTTGATATCTTTTTTAATATTATGTTTTTTAAAAAGATCTACAGTTTCTTGAGGTCCAGAATATTCCCAATCAACCATATCTTTGTCATATTTATTTTCCTTAGTCCATTCATCATAATAATCTTCAACTTCTTTTCCTGCTTTTAATTTATAAATTGGAAGTTTATTTCCTATATCTTTTTGTGACATTTACTTTTTCCTATGCTTGAAGCTATCTCTTCTAAAACTGTATAATGCATTACGATCCACATCAACATCAATAACAACTGGTTTATTGCATTTTAAAGCAGCCTTAATTGCTTTACTAACTTCTGAAAGCTTTTTTACTTTGAAACCTTTTGCTCCGTAAAGTTCTGCAACCTTATCAAACGAAGGACTTTTAATGTCAGCGCCTAAATATCTTTTTCCAAAAAAATCTTTTTGATAAGCTTTTTCTGCACCCCAACTTTGATTATTCATTATTATCGTAATTGTGTTAATTCCATATTCCACAGCAGTACTTAATTCTGAAATAGTCATTCCAAAACCACCATCACCCATAAGACTAACAACAGTTTTTTTTGGTTTTGCTATTTTTACTCCTAAACCACATGCAAATGAAAAACCAACTAAACCAAAATCTAGTGGAGTAAATAGAGAAGGTGGATCGTAGTATTCTAGGGCATCTGTTGCCTGTAAACACAAAGTTCCTGCATCTAAAGTAATTGCAGAATTTTTAGGAAGAACTTTTCTTAATTCTTTAAATAAATCTTGAGGCTGAATAGGAAATTTTTTTAATTTACTAATTTTGTTTCTGTTGAAAAGAAATTTTTTTCTTTCTTTAAGATATTTTTCAGTCCAAGTTTTTATATTTAAAGTAATTTTTTGTTTTTTTAATTCTTTATAAATTTGATTTGTCGCAATAGCTGCATCCGCATGAATTCCAACAGAAACTGGAAAATATCTTCCTAGCATTTTCTTTTCTAGCTCTATTTGAATAATTTTAGCTTTTTTATTTATATTATCATAAGAATAAAAAGTTGAATTAAACCCAAGTCTAGTTCCAAGAGCGATTATTACATCTGCTTCTTTTACAAGTTTTGATGCAATTAGATTTCCTCTGGGGCCCATTTGACCAGCATTTAACTTGCAATTAAAAGGAATTGCATCTCCATGCCCTGCTGCAGTTGCCACTGGAACATTTAAGTATTCAGCTAATTCGATTACTATTTTGTATTGAGCTGTGTATTTAATTCCACCACCCACAATGATTACAACTTTTTTTGAATCTTTAATTATTTTTACAGCTTTCTTGATTTTATTAATCTGACCTTTGATAGAACTTGTGTTTTTATATGAGGTTTTATTTGTATTAATATTAAAATTTTCTGAAGCTGCTAAAATATTTCTTGGTAAATTAATACATACAGGACCTCTTCTTGGCGACATAGCTGTGTTAAAGGCTTGGCTTATTATAGGAGGTATTTTTTTTGTATTTTTTACAGTCCACGTTTTTTTAGTGATAGAGCTAAATAAAGATTGTTGATCTAGGCCTTGAAAAGCATCCTCAATTTTGTCTTTTGTTGAATATGATCCTGCTAAAGCAATAACAGGAGAAAATGCTGCTTTTGCCTGAGCTATGCCTGTTACCAAATTTGTTGCTCCAGGTCCATTTTGACCTGCAAGAATTATACCGGGCTTATTTGAAGCACGTGCATATCCATCAGCCATATGGGTGCCAGTTCTTTCATCTCTTACTCCAATAAACTTTATACTTTTTTCATGATATAGAGCATCAAAAATTTCCATGGTAGCTGAACCAATTAAACCAAAGACATGGCTAACTTTTTCTTTTTTTAAAGACTGAACGGTAGCTTGGCCACCGGTTAGTTTTTTTGATTTATTCACGAAATTTTTTTGACTTCAGTATCGATATCATCTTTAAAGTGAGGCATTACTTTTTCAGTAAATAGTTTTATACTTTTCATACAATCCTCATGTTTTATTCCAGGAAAGTTTGACCAGACGTGAAGATTTTGTAAGTTTAATTCACTTTTAAGTTCATTTATTTTTTCAATAACATACTCTGGCGTTCCAAAAAGCATATTACGCTTATGTAAAAAATCATAATTCAATAAATCTAATTTACTTTTTGTTATTGGTAATTCTTCTCCTGGATCCATATGGTTTCCAAGGCCTCTCCAGTGACAAACCCATTTCATGTAGTCCACCATATGTTGACCAGCTTTTTCTTCAGCCTCTTCCATTGTATCAGCTACAAACATATCTCTAACCAAAGAAATACCTTCACCCATTGGTACATTTCTTTTTTCAGCTTCTGATTTAGCATTTTTGAATATTTCAAATTTAATTTTGAGAGCCTTGACAGTTGGTATCCACATTATAATATTCAATCCTTGTTGAGCAGCCCATTCAATTGATCTAATTCCATCAACAACTTGATGTATAGCTGGATAAGGTTTCTGATATGGTTTTGGAAGAACACTAATATTTTCCATTACATTTGTCTCAAGATTTACTAAGTTCTTGTTTGGAGGACTCATATCATGTTGCCAAACATAATTAGGTGCAGGATAAGTATAAAACTCACCTTTATGATTAAAAAACTTTTCTTTCCAAGCTTTTTTTAAGATTATTAAAGTTTCTTCAAATAATCTAAAATTTTTAGCTTGATCTTTCATGTCTGCTTCTACGTTTAGATTTATAGCTTCTCTTCCATAAATTCCTCTACCGATTCCAACTTCAACTCTTCCTTTTGATAATTGATCTAATAAAGCAATATCTTCTGCCATCCTAATAGGATTGTGAAAAGTAATTACATTACAGGCTTGTCCTATTCTAATATTTTTGGTTCTAGCTGCGGCGTCTGCACCCATCATTAATGGGTTTGTAAGAGACTCCATTCCCTCATGATTAAAGTGATGTTCAGTATACCAAATAGAATTCCAATTATTCTGATCGCAATATTGAGTTATATCTCTAGTTTCATCTAAGAGTTTATCGTAAGGTTTATGAGTCCAGTTTGTAGTATTGCAAAAATATCCAAATTTCACAATTTCTCCTTTAAATTTTCTAATTTAAAAAAAGAGATCTGATCCCACTTTCATGTTGATTTTTAACGTGTTAAAAAAATCTAGTAACATAATGAGTTATGTATCTTCTCTTTATCTTAATTATATTAACAAAAACTTGTAAAAGTTACTAGTAAAAAAACTTTGAAAATTATACTAAGTAATTTGTGAAAAAATTAAAAGAATTATATGAAAACCACTCTGGGAAAGTTAGTCAAAAATGGGAAATTTATTTTAACCAATATGAAGAAAAATTTAGCGAGTATAAAAAATTTTCAATAAAACTTTTAGAAATTGGAATTGAGAACGGCGGATCCCTTGAAATCTATTCCAAATATTTTTCTGATGCAGAACTTATATTAGGATGTGATAAAAATAAAAATTGTGAAAACCTTCAATACAATGATAAAAATATTAAAATAATAATAGGGGATGCAAACAAAGAGAAAACAAAAAACGAAATAATTAAACACTCTAAATTTGATATAATTATTGATGATGGATCACATGGTTCGTCGGATATCGTTGGTTCTTTTTGCAACTATTTTAACTATTTAAAAGATGGTGGGCTATACATAATAGAAGATTTGCACTGCAGTTATTGGGAAAAGTGGGGAGGTGGTATTTTTTACCCTATATCTTCAATAAATTTTTTTAAGAAACTAATCGATATTATAAACTATGAACACTGGGGTATTAATAAAAAAAAAGTTGGCTTCTAAGAGGATTTGCTTTTAACTATAGATTAGATTTTGAAAAACTTGTATTAGATCAAATTCATTCAATAGAATTTGTTAACTCTTTATGTTTTATAAAGAAAAAACCTTCAGTAGAAAATAAACTAGGCAATAGAACTATTGCTGGAGAAAAAGCACAAATTTATCCTGACGTTTTAAAATTGAATGGAAAACCTTCACCAGATCTCAATGAAAGTAAAAACCCTTGGTCAAATAAAGATTTGTTTCCTGAGGAGGAAATAGATTTATGTAAAAAAAAAATAGAACAACAAGAACAACAAATTTTGAGTTTAAAGAAAGAAATTGAAAGTTTAAAAAAAAAATAATATGAATCAATAATACAGTATGTCTATACTGTTATAAAAAAATAGATTTTATTTATTTAATTTTAATCTATTTTTTGATTTAAGAAATTATTGATTAATAGCAAAAGTGTATATTGTTGAATCTTTATTTTTATAACTATAGTGCTGCCCACCTGTAGACAAGATTGTTACATATTCTTTTCCATTAATTTCAAAAATAGTAGGTGGAGCACTTCCGCTTGCTTTCATTTTATAACTCCATAGTTCTTCCCCAGTTTTTGAGTCTAAGGCATATACAAAATTATCATCTGTGCCTGTAACAAATAAAATTCCATTTTTATTCAAAGCTACACCACCAAATATTGAAGAACCAGCTTTAACCCATTTATTGTCAATTAATTTTTTTCCAATAGTTTTTTTCCATATCAGTTTTCCATTAGCTAAATTTATTTTTGCAATATAACCCCAGGGTGGATTTGATGCTGGGAGATTATCACTTGTTAAAAATGGAAACCAACCTCCTTGAACCCTAATTATTTTTTTTTCGTATAAATATTTATCCCATTCTGCAAAAAGGGATTTTAAAATATTAAAATCTTTATTTTTTAAATCTAAATTTTTTGCATGGGATTTATAAAATTGTTCATTAAAATAATTTTTTCCATACACTGGCCAAGGTTTGTTGCCAACCAAACCAACTAATGAAGGAATGTATTTGAGTCTTTTTCCACCAAATCCGAGAATTTCTTCACCGTTTCTATTTTTTTTATGACAACCAGAGCATTTTTCATAATACAAATTTAAAGCTGATTTATCTTTTGTAAATTTGCCATCATGTAGTTCCATCGAGTTTAATTTTAGTGTTAATTTCCATGGATGGTTATTAGTAGGAATAAACAGCTCATGACTAAACGGGTCAAGAGCAGCACCAGGCCATTGTGCACCACCATTTAAACCAAATGTAATTAGATCTTTTTTAAATGAAGGTGGTTCAAACCAACCAAATTTTGAATCTATGATTAGTTTTTCTATTTCCTTAACTTTCTTGTTAGGTAATTGGTTAAAATCATTTAGACCATATTCATTTTTTGAGAATTTTTCTGGTTTTTCTAAATCTAATTGATAATCTGAAGTTACTTCGTTTGGAACATCTGATTTAGGAGCTTTTCTATATCTTAAATCATACAAAGGTTCTCCAGTGTTCCTTTCTAAAAGCAATACGTTGCCTGATTTTGTTAAAGCAATAACAACTTCAAAAATTTTTCCATCAATTTTTAAATTATGAATTATTGGTGGACTAGGAACGTCAAGATCCCATAAATCATGACTTACATCTTGAAAAGCCCATAAAATTTTTTTGTTTTTTAAATCAAAGGCAATAATGCTTGAGCTATTTTTATTATCACCGGGTCTATTTACCCCATATAAATCTGGAAAAGGATTTCCGGTCACAATGAAAACCAATCCTTTTGTTTTATCTAATGCTGCACCTCCCCATGGAGTTGAGCCATTAAAATTTCTTTCTTTAAAATGGTTATTTATTCTGAATTTTTTTTCTCCTGTATTTATATCAAAACCATCTATAGCTTTCATAGATGAAACTATTAATAAATCATTATAAATCATAGGTGCTGTTATGGTCATGCTTTTAACCATCCCGTTATCTCCAAAAGAATTTACTAACTTTCCACTATCTGCTTTAACTTTAAAAATTTCATCGAAAAGAGGTAAAAATAAAAAATCTTCTTTATTTTTATCGGTATAACCAACGATGCCTCTTCTAGAAGGTCGAAAAAGAGATTGTAAATCCCATAGTTTTTTTCCAGTAAGCGCGTCTAATGCAACAATTTTATAATCAGGAGTTATATAAATTAGTTTTTTATTAATAACTATTGGGTTTACTTCTATATTTTCTTGCCACTTATCTTTTATTTTATTATCTGGAATAGCTTGTCTTTTCCATAAAAGTTTTAAATTTTTAATGTTTTTTATATTTATTGATTCAGAGTCACTAAAGTGAGTATTCCAATTACCACCATGAGATCTTGTCCATGTGGAATTTTCAATTAATAATTCATCATTATTTAATTCTTTAACTCCTTCATTTTTTTTACTCAATAAACCTTCAACATGTTTAAATTTTTCTAAATTCTTAAAATCGGTAATTGAATTATCAAGAGTTAGTATATCTTTATTAAATCCTTGAATTTTTTTTCTTTTAATTTTTCTAGCAAATTCATATAGTTCAGGCGAATTACGCAAAATTTTTTTTATATTAGGAGCTAAGTTTTCTTTCGAAATACAAGTTTTGGTAAAACTATAGTCAAAATCTTTAATAGCTCTAAAAACTTTAGTATCAATACAACTTGCTGAAAATAATAATTTTAAACTTACAAAGCTTACGAAAATAATAATGAAAATAAAAAATAGAATAAAAATTCTTAATTTTTTTTTTTTAATAAGATAACGAAATTTCATTTAATCTTTACTATATAATTAATCTATAAAAAATGAACAAGCATTTATACTTCAGGTTATTAAAAAGTATACTAATTTGTAGATCATACTTGAAAAATATCAAAATTAATAAATATGGCAAGTAAGTCATAGATTATAGATATTTATTTACTATATAATCCTTTGGTCAAGATAAGGAAAATTTTAATTTCTAAATTAAAT
>Ga0114997_10004847_pt1 | contig 10376 bp, 11 predicted proteins | sample ArcticOcean_MG_C_2_FD_87045 | JGI IMG/M metagenome (GOLD analysis project Ga0114997, IMG submission 87045) | Marine microbial communities from western Arctic Ocean - ArcticOcean_MG_CB4_136 | ecosystem: Environmental > Aquatic > Marine > Oceanic | place: Arctic Ocean: Canada Basin | collected... | reverse complement strand
GTAAAAGCTGCACAGTCAGTTTGGGAGAAATTAGAAGTTAAAGTTAAGAAAGTTAATCCAAAAATTATACTAGCAACACACTCAAATACCTTAAAATCTGTTGGATTGTCTCGACAAAAAGTTGGTTACCTAAAAAACCTTGCGATCGCTTTTATCGAAAAAAAAATTAAAATAGATATGTGGAATAAAATGAATGATGAAGAGATAGTTCAAGATCTTATTCAAATAAAAGGAATAGGAAGATGGACGGCTGAAATGTTTATGATCTTTAATCTATGTAGGGCAGATATTTTTCCACTTGATGATATAGGTATGATCCGAGGTTTATGTAAATTATACAATATTCCATACCCAACAAATAGAGAGCTAGTAATTAGAATGGGTGAAAAATGGAAGCCATATAGATCAGTTGCAACTTGGTATTTATGGAGATCATTAGACCCAATACCAGTGGAGTATTAATATGATTAAAGAAAAAATTTTTATATATACATTTTATAGATTTAAATATTTTACTGAAATTAAAGCAATAAAAGTAAAATTAGATAAATCATTAAAGAACAAATTAATACTTGGCACTGTACTATTGGCTAATGAGGGAATTAATGGAACAATCTCTGGTACTCAAAAAGATTTAAAAGAATTTATATCTCTGATTAGAAAAATTTTAAAAATTAAAAAACTATCAATTAAAATCTCACAAAATAAATTTATACCGTTTTATAGATTGAAAATTCGATTAAAAAAAGAAATTGTTACAATAGGTGATAAGACAATAAAACCAGAAAAAATTACTGGTAAACATATTAATCCTAAAAATTGGGATAAAATTATAGATAATAAGAAATATTTAATTATTGATACTAGGAATGACTATGAAGTGAACATAGGGTCATTTAAAAACTCTATAAATCCAAAAACTAAATCTTTTAGAGAATTTCCAAGATTTATAGAAAAATCAAATATAAAGAAAAAACAGCCTATCGCAATGTTTTGTACAGGAGGAATAAGATGTGAAAAAGCCTCATCATTTTTACTAAAAAATGGTTTTAAAGATGTATCTCAACTTGATGGTGGAATACTAAATTATTTAGAAGTTAAAAAAAGTGATAAAAGAACTTCTTGGAAAGGTGAGTGCTTTGTATTTGATAATAGAGTTGCCGTTAATAATAAGTTAGACAAAGGTTCACATGAGCAGTGTTATGGATGCAGGCACCCTATTACAAAACATGATATGAGATTAAAGTCATATAAAAAAGGTGCTACATGCAAGTATTGCTTTAATACAAAATCTAAAACTAAAATACAATCTTCATCTATTCGTCAGCGCCAAATTGATATTGCAGAAAAAGAAAATAAAAAACATTCATTTAGAAAAATATATACTACAAATTAAAATTTAAGATTTTAGATGTTTTCAAAGGATTTAATAAAATCTAATAAATTACCGTTTCTAAATAAATGACCTTTTATTGCGAATTTTTTTGCACATACAATATCAGTTTTCTTATCACCTATCAGAAAGCTTTTTGATTTATCTATCTGCCATCTACTTGCTGCTAAATCTAACATCCCAGTATTCGGTTTTCTCAAGTGTGATAAATGTAAAAAGTCATTAGTGTTATCTGGATGGTATGGTGAAAAGAAAAATTCATCTATAATCGCATTTACTTTTTTAAGTTCATTATTTATGTATTCATGAAGCAAAATTACATCTCTTTCACTGTAATAGCCTCTTGCAATTCCTGATTGGTTAGTAACAACAAAAACATAGCAGCCTTTATTATTTAAGTATTTAATAGATTCTTTGGCACCCTCTATCCATTCAAAGTCTTCAATCTTATGAATGTAACCTTTATCTTTATTAATAACACCATCCCTATCTAGAAAAGCTGCAGGCTTTAACATAATTCCAATTCAAGTATCTCGCAAATAATTTGACCAATGGCAATATGCATTTCTTGTATTCTATCTGGCCTGGAAGCAGGAGCACTTATAATAATATCACACAAATCTTTAAAGCCGCTATCATCACTACCTGTAACTCCTATTGTCTTAATCTTTAGATTTTTAGCAGTATTTAATGCAGCAATAACATTCTTACTTTTACTACTGGTTGATATAGCGTAAAGAATATCTCCCTCATTTCCAATTGCTTCTAACTGTCTTGAGAATATATCATCAAATGAAAAATCATTACTAATTGCAGTTATAGTCGAAGTATCAGTTGTTAGCGCAAGAGATGCAAGTGGCTTTCTATTCCTCATATATCTTCCAACTAATTCTGCTGAAAGGTGTTGAGCATCAGCTGCTGATCCACCATTACCACAAAACATAATCTTTCCTCCACCTTGAAGACTTTTAATAATTAGCTTTGAAGCCTCTTCAATTTGAGACACAGATTCATCTCCAAGGGTGAGAAAATTATTGGAAATTTCATCCAAAGTTTTTTTGATCAATATCATTATTTATAACTTTAATTAAATTTAAGACTAAATACTAGAATTCTTAATTATATTTGTGGTACTAAAACCATCTAAAATATCAATAAACTTAACTTTACCACCATTTCCTATCACTCTTTCAGAACCAACTACTTTCTTATTTCTATAGTCTGAGCCTTTAAATAAAATGTTAGGCATTAATTCGTTTATAATATTTAGTGGTGTTTCTTCAGAAAATACAATTAAAGCATCAACATCTTTAACTTTAGATAATTGTCTTAATCTAATAGATTCATTATTAATTGGTCTATCATTACCTTTTAATAATTTGACTGATGAGTCCGAATTAAGCCCTATAATTAAAAAATCACAATGTCTTTTTGATTCTGATAGAAGTGTTAAGTGTCCTTTATGAAGTAAGTCAAAACAACCATTAGTAAATCCTATATTTAAATTATTCACTCTTAATTTCATAAGGTATTTTATTAATTCTTCTATATTAAATATCTTGTTTAAACTCATGAATATTATGAAATTAGTTCTTTGCGAGTTAGGGCAGCTGTGCCAGGTTTCCCTACGATAAGACCTGCAGCATAGTTAGAAATTTCAGATGAAATTTGTGTATCCATTCCAATTGTTTTCATTAAAGCTAAAGTACTAATTACAGTATCACCAGCACCTGTGACGTCAAAAACTTGTTTTGCATTAGCTTTATATTTTCTAGAGTAATCATGCCCTATTAACAACATTCCTTTTTCAGACCTAGTTAATAATATTTCTTTGATCTTATATTTGATAATAATACTTTTACAAAAAGTAATTATTTCACTTTCATTTTTAAATTTTTTTCCTGCAGAATCTTCTATTTCTTTTTGATTAGGAGTTATTATATCTATTCCAGCGTAAGCGCTTAAATCATTTTTTTTAGGGTCTGCAATAATAAATTTATTATATTTTTTTGCAATTTTAACAATTTTTTGAATCAAATATTTATCAAAAAAACCCTTATTGTAATCAGATAGAACAATTAAATCTGATTTTTTTATATTTTTATCTAAGAGTATTAATAAGCTTTTTTTAAAATTAACATTTATTTTAAGATGAGCTCTTTCTTTATCAACTCTAATTAAATGTTCCATATTATTTATATATCTTGTTTTAATTGGTGTTTCATAGTTAGTTAATTTAGCTTTTATATGATTAATATTAATTTCTTTTAAAATTAATTCATTAATTTTTTTTGAAGAAATATCGACACCTGAAAAAGACATTAAAGAACATTTAGCTCCTAGACTACTGAGATTCCTTGCTACGTTACCTACTCCACCTAATTGATAGTTTTCTTTTTCAAACAATAATATTGGAATGGGTGCTTCAGGAGACATTCTCTCTACTTTTCCATAGATATAATGATCTAATATAATATCACCAATACAAAATATATTACATTTGCTTATAAGGCTTATATTTTCTTTAATTAATTTTTGTATTGACTGTTTTTCATTCATTTTTTTTAAATTTTTTGAATTTTTTCCAATCACCTTGGGATATTATATATTTAATACAATTTTTTGATCCACATTTACATATATGGTCTTTATAATCTTCTTTGTCAAAAGGATAACCATAATCATAGTTCAATTCCTCACCTATTTTTATATTTTTAATTGAAATTACCCAGATTTCATTATTAATAATATCAACTTCACAATTTGGATTACATGAATGGTTTATAAATCTAGCTTTATTATAGGATAGAGATCCATCAATATCATATCTTTTATTTAATTCAAAAATGTATACTGAGCCTTCATTTTTTTTTCCTAAATATTTTTTAATTCTCTCTGTAGATCTTCGATCTCCCTCTTTTTTTGATATTTTTTCACCAATATATTGAATTATTTTTTTATTTTTCTTGATATCTTTTTTAGCAATAACACCGATTCCATGTATTGACGATTTTTTTAATTTCCACATTTTTTATCTTTCTCTATTTTTTTTATTAATAAAAAATATTACAAAAATCTAATCATCATAAACTGTCTTCTATTCTTTCACATATTATGTGAGCAATAGCAATATGCATTTCTTGAATTCTATCTGTTCTATTTGATGGGACTTTAATTATTTTATCGCACAGCTTATTCATTTCACCACCATCTTCACCAGTTACGCCAATAACTTTTATCTTAAGATTTTTAGCCACCTTAATAGCATTGATAATATTCTTACTATTGCCACTTGTTGAAATTGCATAAAGAATATCATCAGGTTTTCCTATGGCTTCTATTTGTCTTGAAAAAATATCATTAAAATTAAAATCATTTCCTATTGCTGTAATTGCTGATGTATCTGTAGTTAAAGATAAAGATGCAAGTGCTTTTCTTTTTTTTCTATACCTTCCAACTAACTCTGCTGAAATATGCTGTGAGTCTGCTGCTGAACCACCATTGCCACAAAACATTATCTTTCCGCCATCTTTTAAAGAACTAATAATAGTTTCAGAGGCTTCTGCTATTTCATTTGAACAGTTTTGAGATAACTTTTTAAAATTTTCTGAAACTTCTATTAAAGTTTTTTCAATAAGTTTCATCAATTTTACTTTTTTATTATTTATTTACTAAGTAAGTTCTGAGAATAACAAATGAACAGCTTAAAATTAAGCCTATAAAAATTGAAAAGATCAGATGTCTCTTATGACTATACTGCAAAGATTCTGAATTATCTATATAAGCACCTGCATATGTATTAAGATAATCAACATTACTTCTGATTTTTTCATCTTTTTTACTATGTGAGTTGATTAATAATATCAATTTATTTAGATTCTTAACAGTTGTCTCATATAACAATTTATGATCCAAAATTTGATTTATATCCATATTACCGTCATCTGAAAACATACTATCTCCTCTTTGCTTTAGATCTAATATTTCATATGATAATAATTTTTTTTCATTATATAAATCCTGATTAAATTCTAACATTTGATTTTCACGATCTAAATCTATTAGATACTTAATTGCGTTAATTTCTAAATCTTGTGTTTCACTTTTATTACTCTTTAAAATTGTATTATCATTTCCCAATTCTACTTTAGATGAAACATTAGTTATATTATCTATCAAACTATTAATTGTTTCTATTCTAGAAGTTAAATTAGCTATTTTTATCTTCGTATCAAAAACTAAAATACCACTAACTTTGGGATATGATCTTAGGAGTTTTCTAAGATCAACTTTAAATATATTAATCATTATCTGTAAATCAACTAAGTTTATACTAGGTAGATTATGATTGCGATAATAGCTGTTTAATTTGTTAGTTGCATCGGCAGCAGCATTAAATTTATAATAAAGAGTTGCTAGACTTGCATCACTAATTTTAACATTATCAACTAAAGTTATTTCACTTAAAAATACTGCATGTTGTGGATATAAAGTTGTAATTTCATCATTAATTATTTTAACTAAATTAGATAAGAATATTTTTGTCTCGATTTTATTTATTGGTACCTTAGAGTAATTAAGCGTAAGTTCATAAAACTTATCTTTCTGATTCAAAACTGTTTTTATAATTCTAGCTAGAGATTGATCGTCTAGCATTAAATCTCTAATAATTCTTGATAAATTTTCACTAGATAGTTTTTTATTAATATTTCTTATATTATTCTCACCTTTAATTAATTTTAAATTATGTAATACTGGCTTAGTATTACTAGTATCAATATTTGATTGAATCATAGCTTTATTAATATTTGTAAATGATAAATATTTATTAATATCGATTGCTTGAGTAGACATTGCTTGAGTAGACATTGCTTGAGTAGACATTGGGTCTAATTGATAATTATCATTTTTTGCATCCATCTTAAAATCTCCATTGATAATTATAGGCTGTACAAAAAATTCATCTATGCTCTTTACAAGAGTAAGAGTATACATAAAATAAAAACTAATAGATCCAATGAATAATGTTAAAAAAAATATTTTAGCTTTTTTTATAATTAGAATTTTAAAAAAACCAGAAAGGCTATAGAAATCATCATCATTATTATGGTTAGTAGTATTAGTATTCATTCAAAATGTTGTATATATATATTATAAAAATCGCAACATAAATGCGATTTAAAAGTAAAATAGACACTAATTTCATTGCTGTGTCACAAAATGTAACTATTGTTAATATTCACTGACTGATTCTTTTATTTATTGCTTTTATAATGTATATTGGGAATGCTTTTAAAAGAATACACAATTATTCTTGCTTAATTAAATGAAAAATGAAAAACTAAACTATTTCGATAAAACGATAAACTTTAATGCAATCACAAAATTTCTGCATAAAAGAAAATATCTTATTGTTAAATCAATTTTAAGAGAAATATCTCTAGATATAAAAATTAATATTCTTGATATTGGCTGTGGATCTGCCTCTATGTATGAGCACTTAAGTGAAGCAAGCATAAATTTTAATTACTTTGGACTAGAACCAGACAAAATACTTTATAATGATGCATTGAGGAAATATGGTGCAAATAATAATTTTACAATTTTAAATGATGTTATTGAAAGTAATTTCCAACTCTTAAACAATTCTGACATTATATTAGCAATGGATTCACTTGAGCATATGCCTTACAATGATAGAAATAATGTGATTAATGAAATATCTAAGTTACAAAATAAAATACTATTAGTGAATGTTCCAAATGAAGCTGGTCCAATCGTTAGTATAAAAAATTTGGGATCATTCCTCATTGGCTATCCAAGATATAAAGAATATACGCTCATAGAAACTCTAAATGCTAGTTTTTACAGGCTAGATAAAATAGCATATCATATTGATGCACATAAAGGATTTGATTGGCGAACTCTCGATTATTCTCTCAGATTTTATTTTAAAGATAATGTGAAAGTTATTACTTTATTTAAATTTCTTCCAAACTTTCTTTCACCAAGTATTTTTTTTAAATGTAATTAATCTTATAAAATTTTTATTTTTTTTTGAAGATTGATTACTATATAGAAATATATTAATAATGAAAAAAATATTACTGTGTAAGGCATATCTATAAGATAATTTATTATATATGGTCCAAATGCTAACAATATTAACAATAGTACGCTCTCAAAAATATTGAAATTATAGCTGAGATAATGATGTATGTGTTTTCTATCGGGTGAAAAAGGATGTCTATTATTTACTATTCTTAGCGCTGCAACTCTTAAAAGATCAACACCAGGAAGATACATAATTAAAAAAATTTCTTCTATAGAAAAGCTATAGTTACTATTGTAGTCATATAAAAAAATATATGAAATTATAAATCCTAGGGCTAAGACTCCACTATCTCCAAAAAAAATCTTTCCTTTAGAATTTAATATTAGAAAAAAAATTAATGAAATAAGGATAGTTAATGAAAATATAGGAAATATTCCTTTTAATATAAATATAATAAATATTATAGATATATAAAGACCACTTTGCATATCTATACCATCAAACATATTTAGTGCATTAGTAAAAAGTAAAATACATAAAATGGTTATTGGAAAATTAAAATTTAATAGTGGATAGATTGTATTGTTGGGAGGAGCAATTACATTTGACAATAAAATATTATTATCAAACTTCATTAAAATAAATAAAAATAGTATGCTTAATAATAGTTTTTTATTTGGTTTAATACTATTTCTATCATCATACATACCAATAAAGAAATAAAACAATGCACCGATAACTAAATATATTGATATATTATTAGATGATTCAAATTGATATAATAAAGTTTGAAAAAAATAAAAATAGATAAGGCTTACAATAATAAATATACTACCAATTAAAGGTACGGCTTTTGTATGTTTTTTTCTATCTTCATTTGGAATATCATAAATATTATATAATTTTGATATTTTCTTAAAGTTAAAAAAAATTAATGCATTTATTAAAATTATAGAAATATAAAAATAAATTATCATAGTTTAAGCATTTTTTTGTCTTTATAAATATTTTTTACGTCAAAAATAATAGAATTTTTTCTAGATATTTTTTTTATTAATTTATCTCCTTTACTTATAAAATACTTATGAGCAACCGTAATCAAAATGCCATCATATAATTTAGTTGGAAATTTATTTAATAAATTTATTCCATATTCATTAAAAGTTTCTTTTTTATCAGCGTATGGATCAAAAACATCAACTGCATAATTAAATTCTGTAAAAAAATTATATATATCAAAAACTTTTGAATTACGTATATCCGGACAATTTTCTTTGAATGTAATTCCTAATATCAATATCTTTTGATTTTTTTTTGAATTTTTGATTTTTTTAAGACGATTGTGCACTTTAAGTGAAACATATTTTGACATATTGTCATTTATCTCTCGACCAGACAAAATAACTTTTGGATTAAATCCAAGTTTATTTGCTTTATAAGTTAAATAATATGGATCAACCCCAATACAGTGTCCACCTACTAATCCAGGATTAAATTTAATAAAATTCCACTTAGTTGATGCTGCTTGTATAATTTCATTCGTATCAAGATTCATTAAATTAAAAATCATAGAAAGTTCATTGATCAAAGCTATATTTAAATCTCTTTGAGTATTTTCAATTATTTTTGCAGCTTCAGCAATTTTAATTGAAGACACTTTAAATGTTCCAGCTCTTATAATTTTTTTATATAAATTATCAACATAAGTAGCCGTTGTATTATTTGAGCCTGAAGTAACTTTTACTGTATTTTCAATTCTGTGTATTTTATCTCCAGGATTTACTCTTTCAGGTGAATAACCAGTAAAAAAATCTTGATTATGCTTTAGATTGGATAACTTTTCTAAAATTGGAGTACATATTTCATCAGTTACACCAGGATAAAATGTTGATTCAAAAATAACTACATTATTAATATTTATACAATTTCCAACAATTTTACATGCATTCTTAATACTTTTTAAATTGGGTTTATTGTTTTTATCAATTGGTGTGGGTACACAAACTATATAGGTAGAACAACTTTCTATATCATTAACATCACTTGAGAAAATAATATTCTTTGATTTTATTAAATCGGATTTGGATACTTCTTTAGTATTATCTATATTTTTTTTTAAGTTACTAATTCTTAGCTCACTTAAATCAAATCCAACAACTTGAAAATGTTTTTGAAACTGTAGTGCTAATGGCAGTCCAACATACCCTAGTCCAATAATTGCTATCGATTTATTTTTTTTCATTTTACCTTCTAATTCTTTTGCACCAATATATCAGTTAATTTGTTTAGCAATCTAGATCTTAAAAAATTCTTATTTGAATAAGCCAAGCCATTTTCACCTAGTTTATTTCTCTCATGATGATCTAAAGAAATAATTTTTTTAATATTATAAACTAAATCATGTTTATTTCCAGGCTTACTACATAGTCCACATTCTGCTTCTTTAATTATATTGGCAGCTTCTCCCGCAATCATTCCAACAATTGGTTTCTTTGATAGTAAATAGGTTTGAATTTTTGCAGGAATTGTATAAGAAAATAAATTTGTATCTTTTAATGAAACCAATAGTGCATCAGCTATTGAATGAATATATGGCATATACTTTAAGTCATACTTGCCATGAATTTTAATATTATTTATTTTTTTTATTTGTATTATATTTTTTAACCATAAAACCTTACTTCCCTCTCCAACTATATTTAAACATACATTAATGTTTTCGACTTGTAATATTTCAAATGCTTCAAGAACTGTTTCAAAATCTTGTGCATCACCAATATTCCCTGTAAAAAATATATTAAATTTACTTTTATCTAACTGAAATTTGTTAATTTTTTTATACAGATTATTATAAAAAATATCTTCAGCCCAAGAAGGGAAATATACTGCATTTTTTTTCTTACTACTTTTATTAATATAATTAGTTAT
>Ga0114997_10004846_pt1 | contig 10376 bp, 7 predicted proteins | sample ArcticOcean_MG_C_2_FD_87045 | JGI IMG/M metagenome (GOLD analysis project Ga0114997, IMG submission 87045) | Marine microbial communities from western Arctic Ocean - ArcticOcean_MG_CB4_136 | ecosystem: Environmental > Aquatic > Marine > Oceanic | place: Arctic Ocean: Canada Basin | collected... | reverse complement strand
TAGAAAGACTTACCTGTGAGTGCAAGTTTTTATGAGAGGAAATAAGAGGAATGTAATCGTTTTCACTGCGTTAGTCCAAAAGAAGCTGGGTGGCCGACAGGACAGAAGTAAAAATATATCAATAAAATAGAGGTCCTAATGTCACAGTCATTATTTCCCTTTTTTTAGATTGTCATAGTCGTGCCTAACCATGCTGAGTGCCAGTTCTTCAAAAGTTACTTTTGGGTTCCAAGCTAATTTATCCCGTGCTTTTGCCGGATTGGCCACTAAAATTTCTACTTCTGCTGGTCGAAAAAAACGCGGGTCTATAACTAGGTGATCTTCATAATTAAGGTTTAACTCTTTAAAAACAATTTGCAAAAATTCCCGAACGGTATGAGTTTGTCCAGTACCGATCACGTAGTCATCCGGATTTTCCTGTTGCAGCATTGTGTGCATCATCTTCACATACTCTCCGGAAAAACCCCAATCTCTTTTTGCATCAATATTTCCAAGCCTCAGCTCTTTTTCCATTCCAAGTTGGATACGTGCAGCAGTGGAAGTGATTTTACGGGTGACAAACTCAAAGCCTCTTCTGGGAGACTCATGATTGAACAGTATTCCTGTACATGTGAAAAGATCGTAGGCTTCACGGTAATTTCGTGTTAGTTCAAAACCAGCCACTTTGGTGATACCGTAGACTGAGCGGGGATGGAATCTGGTGGTTTCACTTTGTGGAGTCTCCTCGACTTTGCCAAACATTTCTGATGAACCTGCAAAGTAGAATCGACATTCCGGACACGAATCTTTGAGAGCAGCAAGTATAAAGTGTGTTCCGTTTATGTTGGTTTGCATCGTTGAAAATTCGTCTTCAAACGAAATTGAGACAAAGCTCTGTGCTGCAAGATGGTAGCATTCATCCGGTTGGACATCCCTAAATATTTTGTAAAGCGCAGGAAAGCTCTCCAAAGTTCCGGAATGCAAATTTAAACGATCTACAATCGGTAAGAGTCGCCATAAATGATGAGTTGGATCTTCCAGCGCAACTCGGCGTACAATACCATGGACTTCGTATCCTAAGGATAGTAGATGCTCAGCAAGGTAACTCCCGTCCTGCCCAGTGATACCAGTGATGAGAGCTTTTTTTTGTTTTATAATTTTCAATATATATTTTTTCCCTATGAATTCAATATAAGGAGTAAAACGTTTTTTATACTGCTTTCCTATTGCTGTTGAGTTGAAAGAGGACTGAAACATCAACCTCCACCTCAATCAAATGAGCATCAATTCCTAAGACTGTAGCAGAAAATGTCTCGGCAATTACCTTGCTGTTATTCTATGGAGTTTTAATTATTTTGAAATTAAGTCTTACATGGTAAGAGAAAAGATAATCCCAAGTGACCGCAATTGAAAGAACTCACCTGACACTTTTTATAGTTAGACTGTCATTATAGATTAATAAGTAAAAAATTTCATTCCTTTAAACTAAATTACATAGCAACTCGCAGAATTGGCATTATCTCAGTAAAAAGATTGGGATTAAGAAAGCTAAAGTTTTTCCCCGCTCCTTGTTTACGAATCCGCAACTGTTCCGGTTCACTACTCAAAAGTATTTTTTCTTTTGAATCCGGCCACTCAATCTCTAACTCTGTTTGCGATATGAAATGATAACGTAAATATAAGCTACCCTGGGCTTTTCCATTGAGATACCAATTATCAGCCTTTATCGTTGTATCCCACCACCCCTGCTTGCTTTCAAGGTCCCTGAATTCAGAACGGGTAAAGAAGAATTCTGTGGCATAGGCACTATTTAAACTTTCCACATAACTCCAATGCAAAGGAATATGCTGAATATCTATTTTTGTGCAATCTAGATCTACCTGAAGATCAAACCAGCCTGGCCAAACAGATATGGCACAGTTTGATAGTTCGATAGTTTTAAAAATTTGAACCCAAGAATTCGGTAAATCAGGAGGCGTAGGACGAGCAATTTTCAAAAACGACCATTTGATTAGAGGTGGCCAGATTGAAAGGTCTATAATTTTCAGTTGTGTTTGTATTCCAGAATCCTCAAAAGAGCGAATCAAATTTTTTCGAAAATTTGTTGTAAGTTGAGGAATCGTGTCTGGGTCCAAAGTGATTACTCCCAGAACCAGCATTACTGAAAAAAGCAATATGCCTCCCCATTTCAATAACTTCATTATTCCCCAATGACACATGTTTGATTGTTATAAGATTCAGTTTTCTTACAGTAGTGTGTTGTTGAAAATACCAACTAACTGTGTGAAACTGTAGGCTTAGTTTTGTTTTGTAAAATGGGAACTGTCTGACAGGGCTAAAATCACGCTTGTTTGAGCTACTGCTATACTCAAATATTTTACTTTAAAAGTATGAGAATTACACGGGAATCTATAAAAAAAATATTAATTTTTTTTGCAACTTACAATGAGGTGGATAACATAGAAAATCTCTTGAAGTGCACTTTTGAACATTTACCCAGACAAGAGGTGTTGGTTGTAGACGATGATTCGCCTGATGGAACTGGTGACAAATTAGATATTTTTTCGCAAAATAATAAACACGTAACAGTGATTCACCGTCCTCGAAAGCTAGGGTTGGGGACTGCTCATAAATTAGCCATGCAATACGCAATCAAAAATAAATTTGATATTTTGATCACTATGGATGCCGATTTTTCTCATCACCCTGAGTATCTACCAACCTTGGTTGATTTGATGAATTACAATGATTTTGTAATTGGATCCAGGTACGCTAAAGGAGGGGGGTTAGGTTACGGTTTTTTCAGGCGATCACTGAGTATCACTGCAAACATTTTAACCAGAAATATGTTGAAAATACCTTTGAAAGAATGCACAACCTCATACAGAGGGTTTCAAGTCTCACTACTAAAAAAAATAAATCTCAACTCAATACGATCAGAAGGCTATTCGTTTTTTATAGAGTCTATTTATATAATTCACCAGTTAACAGATAAAATTACCGAATTCCCAATATTTTTTTATGACCGTCAATCTGGTAACTCTAAGATTTCAAAAATTGAAATTGTTAAAAGTGTTTTTTGTTTAGGAAAATTATTTTATAAAAGAATGTTCGATGACAAATACCATCAAGATGCATACAACAGCAGTATCCCTTTTATACCTTGTCCAAATTGTAACAGCCCTTATCAATCTAGAGTGGCGGCAGAAGTAATTGTAGACCAAATAAATGAGCAGTCAAATGAAAATTTTCAGTGCCTTCAATGTGGAAATATGTTTCTAAAACATTTTCAGTCATGACGCATTCGTTAAATAATAAATTATTAAATAATTAACCAAAAAGACACCAAGAACATTGAAATAAATAAAACCTGTTTGGTGCAATTCATGACTTTTTTCTGGTTCATCAGAATTATTATTTTACACCTAATAATTTTATTGATCCCCCATTATCCAGATTTGATTATTATGTACTTCCAGTTTAAGTACAGGTTTTAGTAGTCTTAAATACCAATTGACAATAGGAGACTTCTCAAGGAGTTTGTTTTGAAATGTTAGAAGTAACTTGCAATGAAGCGTTCCCGTTCTATCGAACTCAGCGAGTTCTGGGTCAAAACGAAAACGAAAAAACTTCCCAGCATCTCTAAAGCCATAATTTGAAACAAAACGAATTCGAGGATTATCCTTGCACTGTTCGGCAACCTCTTTAGCGAGAACTTGAGTATAACCAATGTCATCTAGATATGGTGATCTGTGTTCTTCCGCAGCTCGCCAATAACTGAAGCTGCCTTGTATAATTACGATGACTAGAATACAACTCCAGGCAATTTTACGTTTGGTTGGATGTTTTGTTTGCCCTGGCAGAGTCGCCACTAGTAAAAACATAAGTGGAGTAAGAAACTGGAAATAATGTGGTTCCATATATATGCCCGAAAACTGGTACAGCAAAACCGGTAGAAACAAACAGCAAACAGCAACAGGATATGCACGATTTATGTCTGTTTCTTCATGATAATATGGCAAAAGGTGATAACGAATTTTTACCCAATTAATACCGTTTAAATTAAATATATTGTGACCATTCCACAATACCCATATCAACAAAAACAAAAAAATCCATCCTCCTACAGACAACCACGTAAACCAAAAATTTTCGTGTGGGAAAGTGTTGGTTCCATAATACAAATATTGACCGAATTCACGTGTGAGCCCTGTACCGCTCAGATAATTCATAAATGCCTGCGATGGACTGAAAAAGTGTTTGAATACGGAGGAGTGATATTCCGGTTCTTTCCCCCAATCAATAACGAAAAGATGATAAATAATCCAAGGTGATATCAGAAATATTTGGAGGCCAACTTGTAAAAACCAATGACGGTAACGGGGAAGTTTGCCCAACATTATCAAAGCCAGGATAAACCCAAAAATCAAAACCACAGACATGGTGTGAAGTTGAAAGGCAATGTTAAGAAATAATGAAGCTCCATGAAAAAACCATACATTTTCTGAGTTCCTTAAGTAATGAAAAAAACAAATAAAAAACAAAGATACAAAAAAAGGAATATAGTTTGGAGGCCAAGCAAAAGAAGAATAAAACAAAGACCACACATGAGTAAGGCTCAGTGAAGAAAATATTAAAAATTCAGAAAAAGGACGATATTTAAGCAAAATCCAGCTCAAACTCCAAATTCCTAAAACATAAGTAACTGATGTGGAAACATATAAAACCCACGCATTGCTTGAGATAGCTATCAGTGGAGTAAGTAAATAATTTATGATCGGAAAGTTCCACTGCAGTCGACTGGTACGCATACCCACTAGACGAAGGTTTCCTTCCAAAATTTCTTTAGTTTGTTCAATCATTATGTATTGATCGGCAAAGAAAGAATTGGCCGGAATTGTACAGTAGTAATAGCCACCAAACAAACATATACTTATGCCAATATATATATAAAAAAATGTCCTTCTTTTTGACATATTGGTTTTACATTATTAGAAATTTATTAGAAATTAAGTTCTAATTGGTGCGTTTTAGGGGGGAATACTTTAATTCCTTGCTGTACTTTTTTCTGCCCATTCAGTGTCTCATGTTGATTGAAAATACACCTTAAAACACTGTCTCATTTTTGGGATCCACTATACTTTACAATTACTATATTTTAGAGACTAACATGATGAGAAATATTTCAATATTAATACTTGTTAAAATGCAACAACTATTAATAGTTTACTAGATTCTGTCATTATCATTGACATTATTAAGACATTAATTCATAAAGATATTTTTTGTACCAGTCTCCAAGAGTTTAATTAATTTTTTTATATATTTGTATATTTTGATATGCATGAAGAATTTCATAATCCCTAGAAAGATTTATTTTTTTTAAGCATTGTTCCAGATCTTCAATTAAATAGTGATTTAAGGATTTTGCAAATACCAAATATTTTGTTTCCGCAACTAACGGATCTCGTTGCATTGGCGCACAGTTTCCATTACTATCCTGTGTGATTGCTAAAATATTTGTACGATTGAATTGAGGCCCCAGTGAAGTTTGTACTGCGATAGGCTCACCTTTTGAAAATTGATCAAATTCGATCAATTCTTTTCTAATGACCAAATGCAGCTTATCTGGGATTGAGGCATATAATTCCCTCATTGGGCTTGAAGGTAACAGGATGAGTACACAAACAATCCATCCAGCTAAGAGCCATTGCCCAGCCTTTTTTCCCTTCCAAAACTTAAGCTTGTGCCTACCTGAAGAAAAAATAAGAATCATTGCTACCAAAAGTAATGTCGCGGGGATATCGTCATAATGATAGCTCGTCGAATACATATTAGGACCGCTTGAAAGTAAATTAACCCCAATTGCTGGACCTGCGATAATTCCAAATCGCCAGAATATTAAAGGTAAAAAACCTAGTGGAATTAATATTTTAAACAAATATATTACTTTTCCTGGAATATCCAGAAATGGTCCAATGGGCATACTCCAAGTTTCTTCAAAATTGCGGAAATATGGCATGACATGAAACATTATTAGGTAAATGGAAATGATACCTCCGCTAAAAAGAAAAAACCCTATTTTTTTATTAGGTGTTGCTAAAACCATGAAACACCCAAAACCAATCCAAACTGCACCAAGATTTTCTTTGAAGCCAAGTATAACAATCATTATAAACCAAAAACGCAACCATAGTTTTCGCTGAAAGCACAAGAATGCATAAAGAATAAATGGAGGAGCCAGAGCAGAAGGTTGAAATTCATAATAAAGACTGTTCAAGGCGGGAGCATAAAATAGCATCCATGCAGCTCCTAATATTACCGTGACACTCCATGCTTGCTCTTTATTTTGAAAGGATTCTTTGCAAATTTTATGGATCAACAGTGGCACACTTAAATAGGCAACTGTTTTTGCCAAAGTAACCCAGTGAGTGCTTGGAAACCATAAATAGAATAAAGCCAGTGGTGACATAGAAGGAGAGAAGTGATCGCCCCAATTGTGAGTGCCCAAGTAGGATGAGTAAAAACGCCCCTGCGAAATGTTGTAAAGCATGTTGCTGTAACTACCCACATCCCAGACATTCCAGCGAAATGAATAGTATTTCAAAATAGAAATTGCGAGATTCAAAACCACATGCACTAAAAACAAGGAGATCAGCCAGCGTTTTGAATAGGAACTATTGGTCCACTTTGTAGTAATAATAGAAGATTGCTTGTTCCGAATCTGATAGGTATAGATACCCACAAATATAAGAGCAGGCACCAAAAATAAATCTCTCCCTGCAAGCCCAGACCACCATACAAGTAACGTGATCCATAGCCACAATAATGCAGGATTTTGAGGAATTACAGAAGAAACACTCAGTTTCATTTTCCAAGAATTTTTTGAGTTTCTTTAACGAGCATTTGAACGCTGATTTGCTTCATGCATTGATTATCATCACAAGAAGATTTTTTCTGATTGAACACTGAAACGCAGGGGCTGCAAGCCAGTTCCAATGAAATCACTTTCGCATTCGGACTCATTGGTCTAAAGTCTACAGTAGACCCCGGACCAAATAAAGCTAGGATATGAATTTCAGTTGTTGAAGCAAAATGAACAGGTCCGGAATCATTTGTGATCAATAAATCACTAATCGAATAAAGAGTAATTAGTTCTTTGAAAGATGTTTTTCCGGCAAAACTGACTGCCCTGTCAGGATTGATTTGCAGAGCTAAATCCACACATACATCTTTCTCCTCCGGACTGCCGGTCAGTACAACAGTAAATTCCGAGTTCTCCAAGAGTTGTTTGCCGAGTTCGACAAAATTTTCTAGAGGCCACTTACGCAAGGGAACAATGTCGCTGGCATTGGCATTAAGCAAAATAATTTTTTTCAAAGGGTTTTTTGGACACTCTGATTGCAGACGTTTCATTAAAGTTTGTCGCTCTTTTTCTGGAATGTTTATTTTAAGGCGGTTCTTAATTTGGGAGGGGATATACTCTTTCAGGAGGGGTTTTGCTGAATCCGGTTCAATCAAAGCTTTTGCCAGAGCAAAATAGGTTTGTGACATGTGCAAATGGGGATTGTAAACCAAACGATGTGTGAGAATATTCCCCAAGTACAAACCTTCGTTCAGAAACCGATAACAACCTATTCGTTTCGAGGCTCCTATCCAAGCAGAAAGTAAATTACTAAAACGAGTAAATGGTTCTAACACAATGGCTGAAACTCTCTTTCCCTTAAAGTGGGAACGAATATTAACAATCCCCTTCAGAAGGCTTTTAATCGATGAGGTTTCCAGCAAGAAAATATCTTCTTTCTCAAAACCCATTAGTTCAAGTGCCTGTAAACCTGCAGGAGCTGTGATGAAACAGATCCTGCTTTTAGGATGTTGTTTCCGTGTCTCCTTAATTGCTGGATATGCAACTACGAGTGCTCCAATTTCTGCGATAAGAATAAAAACTATGATATCAGGAGGTGGCATGTTTGTTGCCAATGTTGAATTAGAATCTGCCTGAGTTTTTTTCAAAGGCCAAAAACTGGCGAAAAAACAAAGAGGAATTCCGACCCATCGATCTATGAGTCTCATTGTATCTGGGTGCATTTAGTGACTTTCCTATGTTAGATCGGTTTCTGTCTCAATCCGCCACAAAAACTCCGTATTACCTCCTTCAATGGGTAACTCCAGAATACAGGGACATTCGTAATTGTGATGTTCAGTCAAAGTTTAGTTGAGGTCTGAGGGCATTGCAGTTTGATAAAGTAAGTATTCTTTAAAATTTTTAATTAACTTAAAATTTTCATCAAGGTAAGTCTTTTTAGCAAGTAACACACCAGAGTTTTCTATTTTATCTTTTCTTATAACATAATATTTAGGTTTAATTCTTTTTAATCCTTCTTTAATTTGATTTTCATCTTTGGAATAGACAAAGCGAGTTCGAGGACTGAAACTACGTGCCCCATATACAATAAAATTTGCATGAAATCTTTGAGTCGTATAATAAAACAATACCCGTGTTTCCGGAGTGGAATTATTATTTAAATAATCTTGTACTCTAGCCAAGTTGTTACTGTTTTTCCACTGCTGATGAAAAGATTTAGAAGAAATCCAGTGTCTGGCCTGTTTGAAATCAACATCTGTGTGGGAAACACTCACCGTCAACAACAGGGCAATGCCGCTAATCGCATATTGCCATCTTGAGTGATTTTGGAGAAATATGGGACGAAATACGAAGATTGCTATTGTTACTATTAGTAGAAGAGTTAAAAACACAAAACCTATTAGATAACGGGGATTTGCGTGAGGATTTAGGAAAATTATCCATAAAATTAGCCCACCTATCCAACTAAAACTCATAATTTTTAGTAAATTTAAAAGAGATACAGGAAATTTTTCAATAATTCGGTGATGTATCCACCAAATGAGTCCAACCACAACGAAGAGCAAACTGACAGGATGCCCTAACAAAAACTGAAAAATAACTTGGGGTAAATCGATAAAGTCGCCCTGCTCCAGTCCACCTAGTTTACGCATTCCTTCAAGGCCCTCGGCGTCCCAATATGGAGACTGGAAGATGTTGCCGGCAAATGGGATCGTGGGGCTACCGAAAATGTATTGATTTTTGGCAGGGTTCAAGAGACCTAAAACCATAGCCACCCCAATAAATTTCCAAAGTGAGATGGATCCCCAAGGTATCATGCGTGCTCCAAAGAGCAAAATACCAGTACCTAGAGGAAGTAAAAATAATATGCTCGTGGCTTTTATGGACAAGCAGAGTCCACCAAACAACATAATTAGTTTCCAAAACAGCAATCGATTCGCCTGAGTTTCTTCTGTTAAAACCTCATATAAACAAACGATGATTAAACAAAGCAAAACAGCTAACCAGTAGTCCGATTTAGCAACGATTGATTCCAATCGAAAAGTGTCCATTGCAACGAAACTGAATGCGAGCCATAAACTGTGTTTTTCAGGAATCCATTTTGAAAATAAACCTTTATGAAGAATGTTCAGTAAAAACAAAGTACCTGTGAGAAAATAAAACGCTTGTGCTGTTAACTGCACTAACATTGAATGGGAAGTAAGGCTATGGATGTAAATGAGTCCGATGTCACTCAGACCTGCCTGCCAATAAAACTCAGCCTGTTCAAACCATTGGAATCCCCCAGCCTTCAAATAATCTCTTCCAGCAGGTAGGCTATAAAAAAGTGGGTCCCCAAAGGAATTAAAATTCAATATCGGGAATAAACGACCAATTATAAAAACTCCGAGACAACCCCACACCCACTTCTCTAAATAATCTAATTGAGATGTCTTGAAGTTCTGGAATACATTGAAAGTGTGCGTATTAATTTTGTGAATAGTTATACATGTTCCAAAAAAAATCACGGGAACGAGAATTTCACGGTGCAGCATATCTAAAAATCCCAGCAAATAAACAATAACACTAGACAGAATAAAACCGACAAAAAACTGTACAGGTATTTGCATGTACTTTGGAATTTTATTTAACCCTATTTTTGGGGAGATGAACAACCCAAGACCGTAAAATGAACCCAACAGAAGAGTGGCCAGTAAAAGTGCATAAAACCGAAGCCCTAAGGCTGGTAAAAAATTGGAAGTTTGATAGAGAAATGATATCGTCGAGGAATGACCGGCAAGCATTAGGAGAAGCAAAACGCTTCCTGATGTTATCAAAATTCTTAGCCGCAGCGTATTCATGCAATGGTGGAGAAAAAGAGGTCGATTACAGTTTTTTAAGATTGAAATGGAACGGGCACATGCGACAAGGTTTTGTTTTACTAGAATACGCCCAATCTACTTTGCCTCTTAGATGGAACCAACTGTTATATAGACCAAACAAAGTAATTCTTTTGTTGGTTTCATACCCTGGAATCCTGAATATTCAGTTG
>Ga0114997_10004843_pt1 | contig 10383 bp, 10 predicted proteins | sample ArcticOcean_MG_C_2_FD_87045 | JGI IMG/M metagenome (GOLD analysis project Ga0114997, IMG submission 87045) | Marine microbial communities from western Arctic Ocean - ArcticOcean_MG_CB4_136 | ecosystem: Environmental > Aquatic > Marine > Oceanic | place: Arctic Ocean: Canada Basin | collected... | reverse complement strand
TGGACTTTTAGCATTACAGCTTGAAGATCTAAATGTTGAGAAATCTTTAGTGCCTAAAAGTTTTTTTGCACCTTTTTTCATTAGCAATATTTCTAGTTCTTTTATTACGTGCCAACCTCTTTCTTTTTCTATTGAAGGCCTACTTAATCGATTGAAGATTATATATTTATAAATTCTTTGTTTAGCTGAAAATCGTGCATGAAAATTTAATTTTTTTTTCTTAATATCAATAATTGAAATATTCATATTATTAACAAAGTGGTTTACAGATCTTAAAAATTTAGATAAATTTTGAATTTCTTTTTTGCAGTCAAAATGGGCCGATTGTCCAATAGCGTGAACACCTGAATCTGTTCTACCAGATCCAACTAGGGATACTTTTTCTTTTAAAAGTTTGGATAATTTTATCTGTATCAATTTTTGAATTGATTTTCCTTTGGACTGAATTTGCCACCCAACAAAATTAGTTCCTACATATTCAATTAAAACTTGATATCTATACATTATTTAAATCTGAGCCTTTTTTTATCTGAGATCCAAGCATAAATTCACTAATATTTTGAGGTCTTTTTCCCTGTCTTTGAATTTCTAGAATTTTTATTGATTTTTTATTACCACAACTAATTTCTAAATAGTTATCTAATACCTCTCCAATTTCTCCACTACTAGAGGTCAAGGTTGCCTTTAGAACTTTATATCTTTCACCTTTGTGCATAAAAAAAGCACCAGGACTGGGATATAATCCATTTATTTTACCAATAATGTTTTCTGCTGTTTCTTTCCAATTTATTTGTCCTTCAGTTTTTTCTATTTTTTTTGCATAGCTTGCTTGATTATGATTTTGTTCTTTGAACTGAATTTTATCATCTAAAATCTCATCAATATTATCTAATATTTTTTCTGCAGCTAGTGCTGAAAGTTTTTCAGATATAGTTTCTGCATTATCATTATCTGTAATTTCAATTTTGTATGAATTGCAAATAGGTCCTGTGTCTAGTTTTTTTCCTATTTTCATAATGCTAATTCCCGTTTCTTTCTCTAAGCTCATTATCGATCTTTGAATAGGTGCTGCTCCTCTCCATTTAGGAAGAAGTGAGGCATGAATATTAATAAAACCTTTTTTAACTAAACTTAAATATTCTTCTGGAATGATTTTTCCATAAGCAACTACAATCGCTATATCTGCATCTAATTCTTTTAGATAATTATATTCTTCTTGATTATCTCTTAATGAGTTTGGTGTTCTGCACTCTATTTTTAAAGTTTCTGAAATTCCTTGAATAGGTGATTTATTAATTTTTTGTCCCCTTTGTGATTTTTGAGGTGGTTGCGTATATGCTACTGTTAGTGGGTATCCATTTTGATATAACGCTTTTAATATCGGCACAGCGAACAAAGGTGTGCCCATAAAAACAATCTTCTTTAACACTTTTAAAGAATTTCCCTATTAACTTTAGAAAGCTTTTTAATAATCATAGATTTTTTTAATTTTGATAAATAATCAATAAATAAAATTCCTTCTAAATGATCCATTTCATGTTGAATACAAGTTGCTAATAAACCTTCAGCTTTTAATATTTGTTTTTTTCCATCATAGTCTAGATATTCAACTTCACATGAGTTTGGTCTTTCTATTTCTGCGAATTGATCAGGCACAGATAAACATCCCTCTTCGTAAGTTGATTTCTCCTCATTTTTAATTTTAATGATGGGGTTTACAAAATATCTCGGTTCTTTCTTGTTTTCGTCTCTACTAATGTCCAAAACAATTATTCTTTTAGGAACACCTATTTGAATAGCAGCAAGTCCAATTCCTGGAGCTTCGTACATAGTCTCAAGCATATCATCCATTAATTTTTTTTCTTCCAAACCGACTTTCTCAACAACTTCGGATATTTGTCTCAACAATTTATTAGGTTCAATTAAAATTTTTCTAATAGTCATATTTAGTAAATATTTTATTATAGATTTTAAACTTTTAAAGGAAGAACTTTAAGAAGAATCTTGTTTCTTAGAAGATCTATGTTGAGCTGATTAAGAGTACTTATAATAAAGTACATAGTATCATCATCAATATTCTCTAATTCGTCTTGTCCTATAACCTCAACAATTCTAAGCATTGCAGCGGCTACATCTCCATTGTTGATAAATACTTGAATATCCGAGGGTATATCAAATTCGTTTATTTGATACAGATCTTTATATTTTTTAGAAACCTTAATTTTATCAGATTTAAAAGTTTCAACTAAAATTATATCTTTTTTAGAAAAAAAATATTTTTTATCTTTTTTTATTTTTTTTAATGAACTGTCCAATTCTTTAGTGATTTTTTTAATCGAAGTATTCTCTTTAAAATAATTAATCAATTTTGACTGATGTAAAACTTTATTATTAATCTTAATATTAGTTAACTCTGCCTCATCTGTGTCAATATAGTTTTCATAAAATCTTATATAATTTGAAGGAACCTCTTCTTTTTCTATCACATTTAAAATTTTTTTTAGTTCGATATTAAAAGCATTTTCAATACCATCATTTTTAAATGAATTTTTTAAAGCATTCATAAATTCAAATTTCTTTTCAACTTCATTCGTAATTAAAATTCCTTGATAAATTAATGCTCTTGCTTCAGTAGTTGATAATACTTTTGTAGATTCTTTAATATTTAGTAATTGGTTTATATTAAATTGAAATTTTTTATAGAGTTCAAATAATTCTTTTTCTGTATAATTTTTTTCATGGGTTGCTTTTTCAATTATTGTTATTTTTCCAATATCACTAATATCTACTTCTTGAATGTTTTCTAATAAGTTTGATGTTGATAAATATCTCCAAATTTCTTTGGACGTGCTGTCTTTTGGTATAAATTTAAAATCTGGATTTGTACTATGAGATAAATGAAAATCTAAAATTGTTTTTTCAGACATGGTTGTTTCTGGTTTATCCTCATAACCCATTAAATAGTTAATTTTATCTTCAAAAAATTTATCTTTAAAACCCAACTCTTTTTTTAGATCAATTTGTAACTGAGCCTCATTTTTTTTTTTATCATTAATTAAACAATAGATATTGAATTTTGAGAGATATTCATCATTGATCGATTCTTTAATTTTAGAAAATATTTCACATGATTTTTTTACATCAGATTTAGAGAGGTAATTATCTACTAGATATTTAGTAAGCTCTGGGTTCTCATTAATTATTTGATTCTTTAAAAGATAATCTTCTATTAATTGAAAATTTGAATTTTTAATAAGCCAGTTAGATTTTATTTCAAGGAATTGCTCTTTGGTAATATTTGAGTCTGGATAATGGGCGTTAGTTAGAAGCAAGGTGTCTAAAATATTTGTCGCATCTTTTGAAAGTTTTATTTTATTAATTCTTTTAAAAATATTTAAAATTTGATCTCCATTTGAATTTGACCACATATTGATATCTAGTCCATTTTCTGCAGGGTCATAAAGACCTACAATTTCTATTCTTTTTGATGTTAGTGTTTGATCTTCTTTTATATTTAAAGCACTTTTTTTTTGTGACTGCATTTCATAAATGGTATTTTGAGGTACAATTTTTTCACCAGGATTTGAATTTATCACTACTTCTTTTATTTTTAATTTTTTTTCAATATTCCAAATATCTAGGGGTTCTTGAGAGTATGACTCAAATCCTGAAAGAAGAAAAAATAAAATAATTGATAGTTTTTTTTTATTTAATAATTTTAAGGTTTTCATTGGAAATAAATTTTTCAATTTTTTTATTAGGTGACGGAAAGTCAATTTTACCTAACATGCCTATTGCCCCAGCAGCTATAGCTAAAATTAATATTGTTTTAATTAAAAGACCTTTGGTATTGCTGGTGCTTGTAATTTTTGAAAATTGCATATATCCTCTATTAATTTCAAATTAAGACATATTTGTGTTTTTTCAATAAAGAAAATTTATGATTTTAAAAAAAAACCTCGTTTTTTTAGGTATGATGGGGTCTGGAAAATCTTCTATTGGTTATTTAATTTCAAAAAAATTAAACCTCATATTTTCTGATATAGATAATTTAATCGAGAAAGATAGCAAAATAAGCATCACTGAAATATTTAAAATAAAAGGAGAGAATTATTTTAGAAATTTAGAAGAAAAGGTCACCCTGAAAGCTCTCAAAGGATCTAATAAAGTTATATCACTAGGAGGTGGTGGTTTTATTAATAATAAAATTAGAAAAGAAGTTTTAATGAATCATTTTTCATTTTGGCTTGATTGGGATGAATTAGTTTTATTAAAGCGAATTAAAGATAGTAAAAAGAGACCGTTGGCTTTTCAAGCAACAGACCAGGAAATAAAACAATTAATAAAAAAAAGGGCTAAAACATACTCCGATGCTCAGTTTAAAATAAACTGTAATAATCTTACAAAAACTGAAATAGTTAAAAAAATTATAGAGATTTATGAATCCAATTAAACTACAGGTAAAAACAGGAAATCAAAAATATCCCATTCATATTGGAAATAATATTTTAAATAATCTTCAAAAGTTATTTAATGAAAACCAAATAAATTTTAATCAATGCTTGGTAGTTGCTGATAAAAATGTACCTAAAAATTTAATAAGGAAAACACTTAACTTTTTACCAAAAAAAAAAATTACACTTCATTATTTCAGTGCTAGTGAAAAAAACAAAAATCAAAAAAGTATAAATAAAATTTTATCTATACTTTTGAGTAAAAATTTTAATAGAAATGATTGTTTAATATCAATTGGTGGTGGGATTACAGGTGATGTCTCTGGTTTTGCAGCTAGTATGTTCAAAAGAGGTTTAAAATTTGTCAATATACCTACTACACTACTATCTCAAGTCGACTCCTCAATTGGTGGAAAAACAGGAATAAATACCAAGTATGGAAAAAATTTAATTGGCACTTTCTACCAACCTAGCCTAGTTATCACAGATATCATTTTTTTAAGATCACTTCCAAAAAGAGAGTTGGTGTGTGGATATGGTGAAATTCTAAAACATGCTTTGATTACTGATAAGAAATTTTTCATATTTTTAAATAAACATGGTACTGACATTTTAAACCTCAAGAATTCTTTAATCGAAAAAGCAATTTACAAAAGCTGTACCATCAAAAAAAAAGTTGTAGAGGCAGATGAAAAAGAAATGAATATAAGAAAAATTTTAAACTTTGGGCACACGTTTGCCCATGCTTATGAGGCAACACTTGGTTATTCTCAAAAATTAAATCATGGTGAGGCAGTTATATTGGGTATTAAAACTGCTGCCAAGTTTAGCTTAGTAAATAAGATCTTAAATCCTGTGGATTTTATGTTAATTGAAAATCATTTAAAACAACTTAATCTTCCAAGAGATATTAATAAGTATTTTTCAAAAACAAATTTAACTCAAATTTTATCTTTTATGAAAAAAGATAAAAAAAATAATACTAAAAAAATAAATCTGATATTGTTAAACAAAATAGGTTCTCCCACATACAAATTAAATTTTAATGAGAAGAAAATTTATCTTTTTCTAAAAAAGGAGTTAATTAAGTAATATTTGTATTGAGTGTATATGTTCTTTAAGTTCGATGTTTAAAATACTATAAACCCTTTTGGTGGACACTATTTTACTAAGTTTAGCCAATTCATCAGATTTTATCGTTAATTTTAAATGAAACTTCCCCTCTTGATGCCCTGCATGATTTTTGTGTAAAAAACTTTTATCTTCAATTTTTAAATCTTGAATAATAACTCTTGCTTCAAGTTTATTTTTAACAATTGAAATTAATTCGTTTATATTCATAAATACTATCATATTATACAGCATGAAAAATATTTGTGACTGGAATAATTGCTTTGAGATTGGTGAATATAAGGCTCCAATTGAAAAAGATAACAGTAAAAGCTTTAGGTTACTTTGTTTAGCTCATGTTAAAGAATTTAATAAAAACTGGAATTATTTTAAAGGAATGGATGATGAGCAGGTATTTGATTTTTTAAAATCAGATATGACCTGGCATAAACCCACTCAAAGCTTTAGTTCTTCAGATAATTTTTTTAAAGTTCTATGGAATAACACTTTAAAGGATGAGTTTGATAAAACTAAACTTAGAGGTGAATATAATCACATGAATCAATTTAAATTTGATGGTAATGATATTAAGGCTTTTAGTATTTTAGGTGTTTCTGTTGGTTTAAAATGGGAACAAATACAGGATAAATTCAAAACTCTTGTCAAAAAATTTCACCCTGATATTAACTTAGGAAATAAAGAATACGAAGAAAAACTTAAATTAATTACTTTAGCTTACACTCAGCTAAAAAACACATATAGGCAAAAAATTGACACCTGATTTAAATATTCAACCAGATATTAAACTTTCCTTAAAACAAAGTTTTGGAATTGATTCTGATATGGAAGTTCCAGCATTCTCAAAATCAAGTGAGTATGTTCCTGAAATAGATAAGAATTATAAATTTGATAAGGATACAACTCTTGCAATTATTTCTGGCTTTGCATTTAATAAACGTGTTTTAGTTCAAGGTTATCATGGGACTGGAAAGTCAACACACATTGAGCAAATAGCTGCAAGATTAAACTGGCCTTGTATCCGGGTAAACTTAGATAGTCATGTAAGTAGAATTGATCTTATTGGAAAAGATGCAATTGTAATAAAAGATGGAAAGCAGGTAACAGAATTTAAAGAAGGTATCCTACCTTGGTCCATTCAAAATCCTGTTGCTCTAGTTTTTGATGAATATGACGCTGGTAGACCAGACGTAATGTTTGTAATCCAACGTGTTCTAGAAGCAGAGGGAAACTTCACACTTTTAGATAAAAATAAAGTTATAAAACAAAATAAATTTTTCAGATTATTTGCAACTTCTAATACAGTCGGATTGGGTGATACCACCGGATTATATCATGGCACACAACAAATTAACCAAGGACAAATGGATAGATGGAATATCGTAACATCTTTGAATTATCTGAGCCTGGACAAAGAAATGGAAATTGTTTTAGCAAAAAATAAACAACTAAATAATCCTAAAGGTAAAGAGAAAGTCTCAAACATGATTAAAGTAGCATCATTAACTAGAAAAGGTTTTATAGCAGGTGATATATCTACAGTTATGAGTCCCAGAACAGTTATGCACTGGGCTGAAAATACTGAGATCTTCAAAGATACAAGTTATGCTTTTAGAGTCACATTTTTAAACAAGTGTGATGAAATTGAAAAAAATACTATTGCTGAGTATTATCAAAGATGTTTTGGTGAAGAATTGCCAGAATCCCTGATAAATATTCAGATTTAAATGAGCAATAAAGAAAATAATTTAAAAGAACAGTTTAAAAAAGCTCTAACCTCAACTGCAAGAGTAATTTCTGAAGATTATAAGCCAGATATAAAAAAACTAGATAAGGATTTTAATTCTAAGAAAATAGATTTTTTTGACATAACTAATCTATCTAGCAGAAGTGATTTTGTCAGATTGAGAGCAGAAGCTGATTCGGGTGCCTTAAAAAAAAAATTCTCAGATACCCAAATATTTAAAAAAAATTTACCCCGTAATCCATCCTGCAAGTCTCTGTATAACATTGCAGAAAAAATTAGATATGAAGTATTAGGCAATAAAATTCTTAAAGGGGTTGGAAAAAACTTAAAAGAAAATTATGTACAAAAAAATAATATAACTCGTAGAGATGAATTAAAAAAAAAAGAAGATGTTCCAATAACAGAAGCTTTTGAACTATATATGCTTAAAAGATTTTTTAATTTAAAGCTTAATGCCAAATCTTCAAAAGTTTTGAGTTTTTGGGAAAAAGACTTCAGCTCATCTATAGAAAGGCATATAGATTTTTTAAACAAAAATATGGAAGATCAAAACAACTATAGTTCAAAATTTTCAGAAATTTTTGAAAATATGGATGTATTCAGTTCAGAAAATGAAAAAAGTGAAGAGGAAAACAATGAAAAAGAAGATGAAAAAGATAATAAGTCTGAAAATAATGATGATGACAAATCAGATGGACAAGATAAGGATGACAAGCAAGACGACGCTCTAAGTAGCTTAGACGCTGGTTTTGATCTTAATGAACAACATATGGGTGATCAACTAGAAGATTCGGACTCTCTAGGAGAAAGTACAGAAAATATATTAAATAAAAAAAACAAAAATAGTATTGATCAAGAATATAAAATTTATACGTCTGAATTTGATGAAATCGCAAAGGCAGAAACCTTAGAAAATATAAAAGAAACTCAAAAACTACGAAAAAATTTAGACCAACAATTGATTGGTTTCCAAGATTTAATAACTAAACTTGCAAACAAACTTCAAAGACAACTTCTTGCAAAACAAAATAGAGCTTGGGAGTTTGATTTGGAAGAGGGTTTACTTGATAGCTCTAAGCTGACTAGAATTATTATGGACCCTCACAACTCATTATCCTTTATGAAAGAGAAAGATCTTGACTTTAAAGATACGATTGTAACTTTATTGATTGATAACTCTGGCTCAATGCGTGGTAGACCAATAACAATTGCAGCTCTTTGTGCTGATATATTATCAAGAACATTGGAGAGATGTTCTGTAAAAGTTGAGGTTCTAGGTTTTACCACAAAAAATTGGAAAGGTGGAAAAAGCAGGGAAGCATGGACTAAGGGAGGTAAGCCTAAAAGTCCTGGAAGATTAAATGATCTAAGACACATAATTTATAAAGCTGCGGACACACACTGGAGACAAGCAAAAAATAACATCGGATTAATGCTTAAAGAAGGATTACTAAAAGAAAATATAGATGGTGAAGCAATATCTTGGGCATTTAATAGAATTAAAAAAAGAAAAGAAGAGAGAAAAATCTTAATGGTAATCTCAGATGGAGCACCAGTAGATGACTCTACCTTATCAGTAAACTCTGGTGATTTTTTAGAAAAACATTTGAAGAAAATGGTTAAATTTATAGAAACTAAAAGTGATATAGAAATTTTAGCTATTGGGATTGGCCATGACGTATCAAGATATTATAATAAAGCTATTAAAATTACAGATGTTCATGAACTTGGTGATGTGATGATTTCTCAACTGAGTGGATTATTTGATGGTAAAAATAAATTACATTAAAGACTCAAAAAATCTTTATTTTGCCATTTAATACTAACCTCTGCACCCGTTCTGGTTTTTGAATTTCTACATAAAATATTTGCGTAATTTTTTTCAAGTAATGTTTTTCCTATAAAAATACCAAGCCCCATACCTGATTTTGATTTGTTGAAAGATTTGTAAGATTTAATATAAGGTTCACCAATTTTACGCAGCACATCAGTTGGATAACCTTCACCATCATCTTCAATTACAATTTCTGTAAATAAATCATCACTTTTTATGTTTATAAAAATTTTAGTCTTGGAAAATTTATTTGCATTACCTATAAAATTTCTCAGTCCATAAACAATCTCTATAGATTTAGTAATATTTAATGGATTAAAATTTTGATCATAATTCACAATAAACTCTTTTTTGCTTGTCTCTTCAAAAGATTTAACAATCTCTTTTACATAATTAACAATTGTTAAATCTTTATCAATAAAACTATCTTCAACAATAGGGTTTAATGTTAATTTTTTTAATATTTCACCACATCTATCAATTTGACCAATTAGTAATTCGATATCTTGTTTGACTTCTTTATCCTCTTTAAATTGTTTTAATAAGTCTGTTGATATAATTTTCATTGTAGAAAAGGGAGTACCTAAAGAGTGCGCAGCTGCAGCTGCTTGACCACCGAGTGACACTAGCTCATGTTCTTTTGACATAATTTCCTGCATCTTATTTAGTGCTTCTTTTCTTAATCTAGATTCTATTCCAAATGTTAGAGCAAAATAATTTAAGAAAATTAAACCAATAACCAATGAAATAGGAATTGAATAATAATAATAAGCATCAACGTGGAAATGTTCATTAACCGGATAAGGCAAGGGTTGTTTAAAAAAAGTAAGGAGCACAATGATTAATATGGTGATTACAGTTAACAATAAATTACTTCTGAATCCTATGTTTGATGAAGAAAAAATAACAGGAATTATTAAAAAAATTGCAAAAGGGTTGACAATACCTCCAGTTAAATAAATTAAAAAACTTAGCTGTAAAATATCCAATAATAAAAAAAAGAAGGCTTCTTTATCTAATAGTTGAGTTTTTTGATGAATATAAATTAGATATAAATTACTTAGTGTTCCTATTAAAATTATTAAATTTTCCAAAATTAAATTAAACTCGAAACCTAAAATAAAATATATTACATTTATAGTTGTTAATTGCCCAATAATAGCAATCCATCTTAAGTTGATGTAAGTAGATTTTTTTAAAGAAAAGTATTTTGAAGTTTC
>Ga0114997_10004840_pt1 | contig 10386 bp, 4 predicted proteins | sample ArcticOcean_MG_C_2_FD_87045 | JGI IMG/M metagenome (GOLD analysis project Ga0114997, IMG submission 87045) | Marine microbial communities from western Arctic Ocean - ArcticOcean_MG_CB4_136 | ecosystem: Environmental > Aquatic > Marine > Oceanic | place: Arctic Ocean: Canada Basin | collected... | reverse complement strand
TCATTCTTAATATTTATAGCAGGCATGTTTGCTGGAGCATTGTTACTTATATTGTTCTTATTTCTTTATAACGCAACCAACCCCAACTATCACGACTGTATGCTGGACTGGGGAAATCTACCTGATCACGGCTGTGAAGACCGATGGGATGCTCCAAAGCAAGTTCCGAAGTAGGAAGTTAAATGAAAATAAACTCAAAAAACTTTGTAATATCTTCTATGCTCGGACATTACAAACTAGAAATTAATATCATTCTCAGTAATGTTGCTCAGATTCTGAAATAAGTTATATTTATATCTAACTGTTAAGAATCTATGAATCAGCAACAACATAAACTTATTTTTAATTGCATGTGTGCCCTATCAGCAATTGATGGGGAGCTTCATCCAAATGAAGCAAAAGTGCTAGAAAGCTACAGCAAAAAAAATAGAGTTAATGCCACGCCTCATCCTCTAGATTTAGTTTCACTGGATCATAGAAAAATTAAAGAACTATTTATCGAAAACTTAGATCTAATTTTGGCAGAGCAGCATTCAAATGAGATCCTTTTTGAGTTATTTCATCATTTAAATGAGCTCGCTGGATCTGATAATAATTTCCATAACTACGAGGAAGATCTAATTAAAGAGATTGGCGAGAGGATTGGCAGAGATATTGGAATCGGTCAAAAAAGCATAAATTGGGATGAGCGTCAAAAGAAAGTTTTAAACGCTGCTTCATCAGAGCGATTATTAATTTCGGCTCCTCCAGGTGCAGGAAAAACAGAACTAGTTGCTTCTAAAGTTTTAGATATGATTCAGAACCTAGGAATTGAGCCAAGCAAGATCCTTTTAATTAGTTTTACAAATTCTGCTGTTCAGGAAATGAGAGAAAGGATACTGCGTAATAGCACAAATAATCAATTTCCTTATGGGATACAGCTAATAACAATTGATAAAAAAGCTTTTAAAATAAATACCACTATCCGAGAAGATTTTAAAATTACTGGGTCATATGAAAAAAATTTAGAAGACTTTCTTGAGATTATTAAAGGTAAAAATTATGAGTTCATCGAGGAATGGGGTGAGCTAGAGCATATTTTTATTGATGAAGCTCAAGATTTTAATGGTTTAAGAAAGGAAATCTGCATGGAGCTAATCAATGCAACATCTTATCAAACTGGAATTTCTGTTTTTGGGGATCAATGTCAGCAAATTTATCCTTGGCCTGAAAAAGGAGAAGCTCTTACTGATATTGATCGTGAAAATTTAATGGACCTTATTATAAAAGAGGACTGTAACTTTAAAGAGCTTGAACTTACTGGTATTCATAGATCTAAGAATCTTGAGTTGATTGAGATATTAGAAGATATGAGAGCAGATATTTACCTGATAGATGATGAAATACCATCACCAATGAAAAAATTTAAAGAAAATGAGACTAATTTTTTAAGTGCTGATTTGCCAGATAACTATCTATTTTTATTTAGAACCAATAAAGAAATTATTCATGCTGCTTATTCGTTAATAGCGGCTAATAAACCTTTCAGACTTAAGGCTACTGGAAATAAGCTTCCTAATTACTACAAATCTTGGTTATCAAATTTTATTAACTATGCTCAAGACAAAAATATGTCTGAGGTAACAATGGATGCATTTAATAATTTTGTTAGTCAGATAAAACCGAGGATGTTGATAGGGACATCAAAGGAAATAATGTGGAATAACCTAAAATCCTCAGCAGCTATTTCCAGTGATGCTATCTCAATTGAAAGATTGCTGGATCAGTTAAGTAAAAAAAGAAAAAATTATGATTTTCTTAATAGTGAATTTGGATTTCGTGGACCTAAATTATCTACTATTCATGCTTCCAAGGGCTCTCAAGAAGATAATGTACGGGTTAATAATTTTTGGGATAAAAATAATGGTGTGGGTGAGCTCCTTAACAAAGATGAGGCGAAGGTTGTTTTTGTTGCTATAAGCAGAGCAAAAGAAACAGTTGAAACAATGCCAGTTAATGAGGCCTCTAAAGATGCGACAAAAGCTTGGAAAAAGTTAGGATGGTGGGGTGAAAAAAATCATAATATGAATTCTGAAGTTCTGGGTCGAAACTTTCGGATATTGGAAAATTACAGTCAGTCATCTATGTCATTAAGCTTTGTCATGGAGGTTGGGCTCACTCATGACTATAACCCTTTAAGTATCGTCGACATTAACCTAGGAATGGATGAGGCAATTAAGGCTCAAAGTTTTTTGAAAGCTTTGTACCCTGGTAATGATGAGTTCGAAAATTATGCAAGTAGAATTAACTCAGTCGATCAAAATTTTTATATTAATTCAAAGAAAGATAAAACAATTATAAAGCTTGGATATTTTAACCCTCAGGTGTTAGAAAATAGCTTGTATATTGCCAAAGCTAAATTGAAATATTTTAATCAACCAATGTTGATTAAAAAGCTGCGTATTATGGATGTTGCAACCTATATCTATGATCCAGATAAATTTACAAATGAGCAAAATCAGAACATTTTAAAACCCTTTAGGCAAAAAAGGGTTTGGTTAATTCCTGTAATTTATTCTCTTGGACTTTTTACGAGGACTAAGATTTCATGACTTTCGTAAGAGATATATATATTGAAAGGCTTAGAAAAGATCTCATTGGTCCGATAAATGGCCAAAATGAGAAAATCAATTACTCAAAAGAAGGTCCTGATAAAGAATATTTTGTAGGAAAGATTTTTCCCCAGAAAACACCTCAAACAAATGAATCAAAAGATGAGATCATTGAGGGGGCTAACGGAAGCTCTCTCGAGGGATCCGGTGATCAAGAGGTCTCAACAGATGATCATTTTACCCGACCTTCATCCTTTGGATTAACATTTGCTATGAAGTTTGAAATGAATTCAGCTTTGCAAATCAATTATAAATTTGGAAAGTATATTGGTGAATCAGATCCAGAAATCTCAGACAATAAAATAAATTTTAGCTGGAATAGACAAGAATATAGTAATAAAGATGAATCAATAAATTTTTATCCAGCCTTTGAAACAACAGAGGGAGAAATACCTAACTCCAAAATCCCAGACTTAAACCTGTCTTTCTCATTTAAAAGTAAAGTTTTAGATGCATCAAAAAAATTGTTATCTATCTCAATCTTTGCTGTCAACAACAACATGGTAACTGAAGACGATACGGAAATTACAAGGAATGAAAAAACAATTTTTCAAACATTTTTTTCAGTTTCACCCATAGAAACATTAATTGTTCCTCTGCCTAAAGAATCAAGCCCCCATCCTTCTGATGAACTAAATAATTATCTGTATAGAGATAAGAATAGCTTTGCTATAGGCCATACATGCTCAGCAACATGGGATGCATCTGATCAAATATGCTCCAAAATTATGACAGAGTGGATACCTGAACATCTTGTCTATGATATGAGCTCTAAGGGTGACAAATCTCTATATGGGTTAGATTTATCTGCAGAGAGTTTTATTAATAGAAATAAAGAAGATTCAATAAAGGTATTAAGAACTTTTGTAAAAGAATATAAAAAATGGATAGCCAACGAATCTAAGTATGATTTTACTCAGTTTCAGGAAAAAAATAATTTTGAATTAATTAAAGATGATCTTGTGGATCGCGCGACAATACTTGCAGAAAGAATGAGCCTATCAATAGATTTTTTAGATAACGACGAACTAGCATTTAAAGCATTCAAATATGCAAATCAAGCCATGCATACCCAATATCAATGGCAAGAAATTAATCTAGAATGGAGGCCATTTCAACTAGGGTTCGTGTTGCTAGCCCTCGAATCAACATTAAATTTAAAATCTATCTCCAGAACAAATGTTGATCTTTTATGGTTCCCTACAGGTGGAGGCAAGACTGAAGCATATTTATTTCTATCAAGTATTTTATTGTTCTATAGGAGATTTATAAAGGGGTCCCTTAATGAGCCTGATGGTCTTGCTATATTTACTCGGTACACTCTCAGAGGCTTAACTCTAGATCAATTCAAAAGATTAAATGGCACAATTTTGGCCTGTGAATTAACAAGACGAATTGCTTTGAAGCGTGCAAATATTGTGCCTGATGAGCAAAAATCTTTTTCACTGGGAATGTGGGTCGGCCAAGCTGCAACACCAAATACTTTAAAGCAAGCAGGTGATTCAGACTCTCAAGGGTCATATATGGTCCTGAGGGAATGTCCTTGTTGCCAACAAAGTCTTTTATGGGGCGACGAAAATTTAAGTTACAGGCCTTATGTGGATGATGAAAGTAGAAACTGCAAAATATCAAAAGAGATAAAATATTTTCCAATTTCAGTTATTGATGAATTGATTTATAAGAATCCGCCAAGCGTGATCATTGGAACAGTGGATAAGTTTGTTCAGATTATTAGAAAGCCTGAAGATGCAAGAAAACTATTTTCTTTGGATAATGACAATAGAGGTCCTGACTTAATTATACAAGATGAGTTGCATTTAATCTCAGGACCTCTTGGTTCGATCTCTGGATTATTTGAAATTTTGCTAGAAGTTTATACATCTCAGAAAAATAATATTAGCCCAAAAATAATTGGTTCGACCGCAACAATTCAAAGGTCAGCAGATCAAATTCTTGGATTATATGGTCAAGAATCAACACAATTTCCTTTAAATATTTCAAATAACGAAGATAATTTTTTTTCAAATGTAGATAAAAATAGTGAAGGAAGAAAATATCTTGGGGTTAGTTCAGGCGCCTCTCCCTCTGCTACTTATTTACTTCAAATTATTGCAGCAATACTAATGCAGGCTAAAAATAATAAAGATATAGCCTCTTATAACTCAGATGAAATTGATCCTTATTCAACGTTGGTTACTTATTTTAATACTCTTAGAGTTTTGGGAGGATCAAGAGTTGTTCTGCAGGATGATGCTCCGGCAGCAATCCAGTCATATGCTGATAAACATCATGAAGCTCCTAATATAAATATTGACATAGAAGAATTAACGAGCCAAAGCTCTCAAGAGGAATTAGAAGAAACTCTCAGCAGACTAACATTAGACCATTCAAAACAAGGCCATATTCCAATATTACTAGCAAGTGTCATGATTAGTGTTGGCCTTGATATATCTAGACTTGGATTAATGCTTGTTGATGGGCAGCCCAAATCAATTGCTGAATATATTCAAGCAACTTCTAGAGTTGGAAGGGGGAAAATTCCAGGTTTAGTAATCACACTCTTTAATGAATTTAAGCCCAGAGATAAATCTTACTTTGAAACATTTAACTCTTGGCATCAAAGCTTGTATAGATATGTTGAGGCAACTGGTGTAACTCCATTCTCTGCAAGAGCAAGGCAAAAAATTCTTCCTGCACTAGTTGTTTCATTGGGACTGTTAATCTTGGGAAGATCAGCAAATGACCTTTCTCTTTCAATCAATGAGAGAAAAACTTTAGAGCCAAAAATTGCAAAAATTATTCTAGATAAATTAATACTAATTGATAAGTTAGAGCTTAGAGATACTCAAGCTGAAATAACTGAAATTATGGATAAGTGGTTGAATCGCGGTAAAGGAATCAGGAATTTATGGAATGATCATGAGGAGTTAAATTCTTTATTTATTTCTGCTGAAGCGGCTGCTGCAAAAAATGCAATAAATGCACAGGAAAATATTGCTTTTATTGCGCCAAATAGTGTCAGAGAAGTTGAGCCAAGCGTTCAAGTTAGGCCTTTGGGAATTATCAAAGAATCTTTACTGACTCAAGAGCAATTTCTCAGTTTAAAAAATGCTAGTCCAATTAGAAGAAGTCAAACAGTATTTTTGTATGGTCCAGGCGCAATCATTAACCTAAGAAATGGTAATGCAGCCATAAGCGCAATTATGACTGAATTAGCAGCTTGGGAATTTTCAGGGACAGCAAGAACCAAGGCAACGAGGATGCAAAGATTTAATGATGCTCGACTTACGCACTCATTGCATGAAAAGCATGATATTGAAGCAGATTATTTTAGACTCCCCCCAGTTGAACCAGAAAATAAAAAAACTGGATACGCTGGTAAAAATAAAAATAAAGCACACTTGATTGCAAAAGTTTTTCCAGAGTTTTTACTATGCCCAAAATGCCAAAATATAAAGCGTTATAACAAATGGTCTAGAGATGAAGGATCAGTAAGGAGGTATTGCCCCAGCTGCTCTAACTCCTCGGCAAATATAAGGTTTGTGGTTCCAGTTAGATTTGTTCGAGCATGTGTGAATGGTCATCTAGACAACTTTGATTTTAGCTGGTGGCTAAAACATTGTGGAGCTAGGTACAAAGATATAACTCAACAGCAACTGGAATGCACGCATGAAAACCATCTAAGGTTAATTCAAGAGAAAGGTCTAGGATTATCTAGCTTAAAAGTAAGATGCAAAGAGTGTGACCTCAATGCTTCAATGAAGGGAGTTTTTCAGCAAAAAACAAAATGTACTGGGAGAAAACCTTGGTTAATAGATGAGCATGATCATAGAGAAGAGTGTGACCAAATGATGGTAGCGTCCCAAAGAAATGCAAAAAATTTATGGCTAGGATTGGCTGAATCTGCAATATTTATTCCCCCATGGGACGAAGTAACTCCTAGAAAGTTGGGAGAATGGTGGGACAGAATTATGAAAAGATCTTCCATGGAGGATAGAAAGGCATATATAGAGATCAATTTAGAAGACATAAACAATGAATCTCATACTGACTTCACTACCATTCAATTATCAGAGATCATCGAGACTGAAAAAAATAATATGTCTAGTGCTGATCCTGTGCTCAAAAATGATGAATTTAAAGCTTTTACACAATCCAATAAAACAGTTAATCATGGGAATTTCCAAATTCGTCAGGTGGCTCTCCCACCAAAAACAAATAGCTTTATTGATAAGGTTATTGAGGTCCAGAAATTAAAAGAAATGAGGGCGTTATGGGGTTTTAAAAGACTTAACAGCGAGGTTCCAGTAAAGCTTTCATCAGCTGAAAATAAGTGGCTCCCTGCAACTGAGATGTTTGGTGAAGGTCTTTTCCTAGCTTTAAAAGATTCGGTCATCATTGATTTTATTAACTCCAGTGAAGCTGATAACGATTTTAAAAAAATATCTGATGAAGTAGATCCTAGTCAAAAAAAATATATATTTATTCACTCCCTATCACATGTCTTGATGAAAGGATTGAGCATTGAATCTGGATATTCTCTATCTTCAGTTAAAGAGAGGATATATTCAAGGGATGGGATGTCAGGAATATTAATATTTACCTCATCATCTGATTCAGAGGGAACTTTGGGTGGATTATCAAGGCTCGCTTACCCAAAACGTTTCACTCAAATACTTGAAATGTCTTCGTACACTGCGTCTCGCTGCTCAAATGATCCTTTGTGCAGTCATGGAGCACTATCCAAGGATAGTTCTAAAAATGGTTCTGTTTGTCACTCTTGCATGCTATTGCCAGAAACTTCCTGCGAAGATTTTAATTCTAATATCTCGCGCGTTATGGTTGGTAAATTTTTCGATAAATACTATGTCTAAAATTTATCCAGACTCTCTTGATCCCACTATTACATCTGATTCCAGGAGAAATGGAGAGGTATTGGTATACAACATCTTGAAAGATGCCAACTTATTAAGTACCACAAAAATATATTATTCAGTAGATTGGTTAAATAAAAAAAATGTTCGCAGTCCGGCGTGGGATGGCGAATGTGATTTTATAATTACGGATGCGGACGCAGGGATTATTTTTATTGAAGTAAAAGCTGGTTTTATAACAAAAGATTCAAACAATAACTGGCTATCGAATGGAAAGCCCATAAAAAATCCGATCACTCAGGTCAAGAGTTCAAAATATGCAATCATCAATGAGTTTAAAGATAGATGGAAAACAACAGGAAAAGAGGAGAGAAATTTTTCGTATGGGCATTTTATTATTTTTCCTAACTCATCAAGAGATACGATCGGTAACTTAGGCATCAATGCGTCACAGGAAATTTTTGCATTCTCCGAAGATTTAAAGTGGGTAGAAAAAACAATTTCAAGATTCATAGACTATAAGCCACAGGGAGAATCACACTTAGTTTTTGACCGTCTTGGTCAAGATGGACAAGATATTTTTCACAACATGTTTATTACAGAATTTAACTTTACGCCAAAAGTAGGAGCAATTATTGAGCAAAATAAATTTCTTATTACTGATTTAACACTTAAGCAGAATGAGCTAATAGCGAAGGCATGTAAAGATTGGCCAAGGCTATGGATCGAAGGCCCTGCTGGCTCTGGGAAAACAAGTCTAGCGGTTCATAAGTTTGTAACAGAAATTAATAACTTTAAAAATCCAATATTTATTTGTAGAGGAAAAAAATTATCTACAACTTTAGGCAAATCAACAAATAATTTAAATATCCAAAAAAATATTTGTACATTTGATTCATGGATATTAAAAATTTTTACACAAGAATTAAATCAACCTTTTGAAGAAGATTCATTTCAAGCCAAAGATAGAGAAAAAATTATAAACTTTATATTTGATTCATCGGCTAGCGTTAATAAATTTGATTTAATAATTGTTGATGAGTCTCAAGATTTTGAAGATTCATGGTGGCCTTTGATAGAAAGTGTTGCTAGTGAAAATTCAGTAATTTGGATATTTGGTGATTCTAATCAAAATATATGGAATGTGAATAGACCAGAAATTAGTCAAATTTCCAATTCGTTTAAATTAAACGAAGTTATTAGAAACAGCATACAAATCTCTAAAAAAACAATGTTGTTTTATGACGGAAAAGGTAAAAGTATCTCTCTAAAGGGTCCATATGCTAGTAATGTAGAGATTCTTCCTTTTGATATGCTTGATATTATTATTAAAGAGATAGAAAAACTGAAAAATATTGAATCTGTAAATGTGGAAGACATAACTGTATTGACTACAAATGATCTATTTAAATCGGTAAATGAAAAAATAAGGGGTAAATATCCTGTTTCTACAAATGAACTTGTGGATTCAACTATTCATGTTTCAACGATACTTAATTTTAAAGGGCTTGAATCAGCATGTATATTGTTGGTAATTGATAACTTAATTACTATTGAAGATGAAGAGCTTTATATAGGTTTGTCGAGAGCTATAAATTCATTAAAGATCTTTGTGAAAAGAGATAACTATGACAATGCATTAACGATACTAAATTGAATACATCATCGTATGAAAATGACTCTAAAATAATCAATTTAAAGCCATGAAGGCTTAAATCTTTGGTGATATGTATTTATGGATAAGCATGCCAATTTCTTCTATTATCATAGGTACAACTGCATTTCCCAGCTGCTTGTAAGCCTGAGCATTTGAGCAAACAATTGGAAAGCCCTGAGGGTGGCCATAATGTTTAGCATAGGCATTATTAAAACCCATCAATTTTTTTCCTTCATTGAGGGTAATTTTTCTAGGTCTATCCCAACCTTCTTCAATCAGTATTTCTGCACCATCTTTTGCATATCTCGCACTTAAAGTATTGGTTGGTTGAGAAAAGTCTTTAACTAAGTTGTACCCAAAGCCTTGCTTTGCTTTCTCATGTCTAATTTTATGAAGCTTTAAACTTCTCCATGTTCCTTCGGGTATTTGTGAAGATTTATCAGGTTTTTTATCCTTAATAGATGCGAAGGTTTTAATTTTCTTGCCCTCTCCATCTTTTAGCTTTTTAAATTCTTGCTCAAAGGTATCTATCTGATCAATGTGAACAAGCTTTGAGTCAAAAAAAACCATGTACATTCTTACTCTTTTTTGTGGAACCCAGTACTTTGAGTTAATTATTTGATATGTGCCCTCATAACCTAATTTGTTCATCTCACGGACAATTGTTTGGAAGGTTTCCCTGTTGTCGTGAGTTAATAAGGTTCTTACGTTTTCTAAAAAAATAACTTTTGGTCTTTTTGCTTCAGCTATTTCTGCAATGCGAAAGAATAGATTTCCTTGTTTGTTATCCTTGAAACCTAATCTTTTTCCTGCATTTGAGAATGGCTGACAAGGAAAACCACCGCATAAAATATCATGAGCAGGGATTTCATCTAAGATATTCTCATCCAATAAAGACTTGCTTACATGATTGTTACTGCCATACCAAGCTCGATATGTTTGACTTGCATATTTATCATAGTCATTAGAGAAAACATGTTTGAAACCAGCATGCTCCATACCTATTCTAAAACCACCTATACCTGAAAATAGATCGATAAATGTTAAAGGTGATTTCGGCATCTTTTAATTTATATCTAAAGCATATTCTCTAAGAATTTTTAAAGGAACTAATTCTAGGGTTTTCTCGTGTGTTTTGGTTAGATAGATCTTAGGAGCACAATTGGCTTCATAGGCCTCTACCCACCTCGGAGCACACAAACAC
>Ga0114997_10004838_pt1 | contig 10390 bp, 3 predicted proteins | sample ArcticOcean_MG_C_2_FD_87045 | JGI IMG/M metagenome (GOLD analysis project Ga0114997, IMG submission 87045) | Marine microbial communities from western Arctic Ocean - ArcticOcean_MG_CB4_136 | ecosystem: Environmental > Aquatic > Marine > Oceanic | place: Arctic Ocean: Canada Basin | collected... | reverse complement strand
CTAGCGGAGCCGCTTTGAGCATATACCGCAACTCAGGCGATGTCGGACTGTTACTCGGCCCCGTTTTAAGCGGATTAGCGGTAGACTTTTTCGGAAGCGAAGTCGCTTTGGCCATGAACGCGAGCGTCCTAGTCTCCGCGGCGTTGGCGTTCCACGTGAGTAAAACAAGTCGAGAGAAGATGAAGAAGAAGGAAATGCTCCAACAAGAATGGCATAGAAGTAGTAAGTAGCGCGACATAATAGAGTACATAGAAGAATGTGAGTAGATTTTAAAAGAGTTGAGCGTTCATCGCCGCGTAGAATAGGAGAAGAACTTTTACTCGTCCGCTCGGCGTCGAGGCGTGGGCCCGTTCCTCTCTGCCGCCCTCTCCTCCACGCCGTCATCTTTTCTCCTCGCACTATTGTTATTTTCACCACCACCATCCGATGATGATGATGATAAAACCATCTGGCTAAACCGAACAATCTCTTCCACCTCTCTCCTCGCGAACTGTTCCTCCTCCTGGTCGTCGAAAGAAAGTTTCACGCTCTCCGCGGTTTTCCTAAACTCCTCCGTGGATATCGCGCCGCTACTATTACTACCATTACTACTACTGCTGCTACTTCTCTCGACGAGCTCCTTGACCGACCATCTCTTCTCCCCGGGGCCTTCTTTTCCTAAACTCTCGTGCAAAGATGATTTTGGCGGCAAAACCTCATCACCACTCGCACTCCTCCTCCTCCTCTCACTCCTCCTCCTCCTCCAACAACTCTCAAAACCACTCCCATTAATTCGAGAAGAGAGGAGTAAACCACCGAGGAACCCCGACGCACACACAGACGACGACGAAGCAAAGCCTCTCGTTACTAAAACCGTCGTCCTTTTCAGCATTTTTCTCCCCCAAAACACTCTCGATTTTGAGGGAAAATTCAAAAAACGACAGAATTTGTGCGCACATCGGCTGTGTTTATATCGGCTGTGTTTCCTTTCGACGCGAACGCTTTCGTCGAAGAAAGAGAGATACGAAACAAGAACAACACATAAAGATGTATTACAAGAAAAACAACAAGGGGGGCAACACGTACGGCGAAGCCAGACGAGGCAAAGGCCAGAATCAATCCCATTTCGTTGGTTCGAGCAACTCGAAGACGCCTTTGGAGATCGCGAGAGAGGAAGACAATTTGGAAGAGGAGTTGGGGTACCGCGTGCCCGGTTTAAGCGGCGCAGAAGGAGGTGCAGACGCGGAGGACGTGCAGTTGGGATGGTTGGTCAACGCCAGCGCGGTACGTTTTATTATTCGTTGTATATAAACATCTTCTTCTTCTTTGTCTGCTTCTTCTTCGTAAGCGCGATCGAGATACGAAAGAGCAGCCCAAGGGAAAATTCAAAAATTTTCAAACCACAAAAGAGGGCAGATTAGAGAGAGCTTTTGTCTCTTGCGTTTGATTTTTTACCACCACTCTCGGACGATAATACATGAGCGGGAGGAGTCTGCCGGTCTTCTCATCGTCTCAAAGTCTTCTTTGCGCTTTTCGTGTTCTTCTTCGTCGTTTACGCTCGTGTTCTTCTTTTTCTTCTTCTTGGTTGTCGATATCGCGAAGACCCGAATCATCGCGACGACGAGTTAGCGCTGACGCGTGCACGCGCATTCTCTCTCTCTCTCTCACTCTCTCTCTTATTTTATGACGCGTTTGTGTTATTACGACGCAACAGACGACGGTGGAGTGCAAACAAGCGCAAAAGCCGCACGCGGCGGTGAACTTGTACTTTTCCTGCCAAGACGGTTCCGTGTTCAAAGTGCAGAAGAAATACGCGCCGTATTTTATGCTCGCGACTTCGCCCGGGAGCGAGCACGAGGTGGAGGCGTACGTGAGAAGGAAACATAAAGAGCACGTGAAAGAGGTGGAGTTAGTGGACAAGGAAGATTTGGATTTGAAAAATCATCTGAGCGGGTTGAAGCAGACGTATTTGAAGATTTCGTTTTACACGCAGAGCGGCATGTACGAGTGTCGGAGAGAGTTGTTGCCAATCGTAGAGAAGAACAAGGCGAAATCGAACGCATCGGTGGCATATCAGGCTTTGCACGAGCAGGATGCGTTAAATGCGCACGAAAATGGCGGTGGGAGCGATGCTATGCAAACAGACGCGAGAGGGAAGAGGGTGTTTGAAAATTCGAAAAAGAAGACGTTCACGGATTACGAAGACGCGATGTTGGATATCAGAGAGTACGACGTGCCGTATCACATGAGGTATATGATTGATTCCGAGGTGAGGTGTGGACATTGGTACGACGTGAAAGTTGAAATTGGTGATGGAGATGTAATCATTACGCACAGGCCAGATTTGAAGAGAAGAGCGGAAGTGAGAGTGTGCGCGTTTGATATCGAGACGACGAAATTGCCTTTGAAGTTTCCCGACGCCGAGTTTGATCAAGTGTTTATGATTTCGTACATGTTGGACGGGCAAGGGTATTTGATTATCAATCGCGAAGTTGTCAGCGAAAATTGCGACGATTTTGAATACAATCCGAAACCGGAATATCCTGGGCCGTTTATCGTGTGGAACGAGCCGGACGAGAAGGCGCTATTGCGCAGATGGTTCGATCACATGCGCGACGCGCAACCGAACGTGTACGTGACGTATAACGGCGACTATTTCGATTTCCCTTTCATTGAAACGAGAGCGAAAAAACACGGGATGTCCATGTACCGAGAAATTGGCTTTCGAGGGTCGGATTCCGGGGAGACGAGGTCAAAGTTTGCTTTGCATTTGGACGCCTTTCACTGGGTGAAGAGAGATTCGTACTTACCGGCTGGGTCGCACGGTTTAAAAGCAGTCACGAAGAAGTTGTTGAAATTTAACCCCATCGAGGTCGACCCGGAAGATATGCTTCCATTTGCGCGCTCGCAACCGCAAACTATGGCGGCATATTCGGTATCCGATGCCGTGTCTACATATTATTTGTACATGAAGTACGTTCATCCTTTCATCTTTTCGTTGGCGACAATCATTCCGCTTACGCCAGATGAAGTTTTACGAAAAGGGTCTGGGACGTTGTGCGAGTCTTTGCTCATGGTTGAAGCGTATCGAGGAAACATCGTGTGCCCGAACAAGCAAAGAGGTGCGGGCGAACAGCATTTCAACGGCCATCCGCTCGAAAGCGAGACGTACATTGGAGGCCACGTGGAGTGCTTGCAATCGGGCGTGTTTCGCTCGGACATTCCGGTCAAGTTCAAGCTGGAACCGAAAGGGTACCAAAAACTCATCGACGCCGTTGACGACGATTTGAGGTACGCGCTGAAGCACGAAGGTAAAGGAGCGACGGAAGATGACGTCGAAAACTACAAAGAGATTAGAGAAGGCATCGTGAAGAAGCTGGAGGAATTGCGCGATAACCCGAACTGCGAGGTGAATCCGCTGATTTATCACTTGGACGTCGCGGCGATGTACCCGAACATCATCTTGACCAATCGGTTGCAACCGATGGCGAACGTGAACGAAGATATTTGCGCGTCGTGTGATTTTAACCGTCCAGGAAAAACTTGCTTGAGAGAAATGGAGTGGACGTGGAGAGGCGAACACTACTCCGCGACGAGCTCGGATTACGCGCAAATCAAAGCACAGTTGCAGATCGAAAGGTTTCCGCCGCTAATTCCGGGCGAACCGAAACGGTTTTGGAGGGATTTGAGCAGACAAGAGCAAGAAATCGCAAAGAAGACGCGCTTAAAGATGTACTCGCAAAAAGTGTACAGAAAAGTCATGGAGAAGCCCGTCGTCGAAACGAAAAAGAGTTCGATTTGCATGAAAGAGAACAGTTTTTACATCGATACCGTGCGAACTTTTCGCGATCGGAGATACGAGTATAAAGGGTTGAACAAACAATGGAAAGGAAGACTGTCCGCGGCGAAACAGGAAGGGAACCCTATCGAGACGAAAGAGGCGGCCGATATGGTGACGTTGTACGATTCCTTACAGCTCGCGCACAAGTGTATTTTGAATTCTTTTTACGGGTACGTCATGAGAAAAGGCGCGAGATGGTATTCTATGGAAATGGCTGGAGTTGTCACGCTCACTGGCGCGCGCATTATCCAAATGGCAAAGAAACTCGTCGATGATATTGGTATGCCGCTCGAGTTGGATACCGACGGTATCTGGTGCTGTCTTCCGGGTACGTTCCCGGAGGAATACACGTTCGAGCCGAACAGCGACGGGTCCGGAAACATGAAGAAAAAATTGAAGGTTAGCTATCCGTGCGTCGTTCTCAACCGCATGACCGATTTGCAAACCAGAAACGATCAATATCAAACGCTCGTCGACCCAGAAAAGCAAATTTACAAGCAATCTTCGGAGATGTCCATCGAGTTTGAAGTCGACGGTCCGTACAGGGCGATGATTTTACCGGCGTCGAAAGAAGAAGGCGTGCTGATTAAGAAGCGTTACGCGGTTTTCAATCACGACGGGTCTTTAGAGGAGTTGAAAGGCTTCGAATTGAAAAGAAGAGGCGAGTTGAAGTTGATCAAAGTGTTTCAATCCGAACTTTTTGAAGATTCCGGGAGTTCTCCATTTTTAGGAGGGCAGACGCTGGAAGAGGTGTACAAGAGAGTAGGCGACATCGCCAATCGACTTCTGGACATGCTCGACACGAAAGGAGAAGAAATTGACGACGAACAACTCATCGATTACATTTCGGAATCGAGTGTTATGAGTAAATCGTTGGCAGAATACGGCGATAGGAAGTCCACGTCGGTGACGACGGCGAGAAGACTCGCACAATTTCTCGAAGCCCCTGATCTCGTCAAGGATAAAGGTTTGGTGTGCAAATACATTATCTCGGCGAAACCTCACGGCGCGCCTACTTCGCAAAGAGCCATTCCGGTTTCCGTCTTTTCGAGCACACCTGCGGTCGCGAGGAAATATTTGCGCGAGTGGTTGAAAGATGCTCCTCCGGGAGAAGCTGGCGAAATGCCAGACTTGCGCGATATTCTCGATTGGGAGTATTACAAAGGTCGTTTGCGCGGCGCGGTGCAGAAAATTATCTCCCTTCCGGCAGCTTTGCAAAACGTCAAGAATCCGTGTCCCGGCGTGGTGCACCCGGATTGGTTAAATAAGCGCATTCGCGAACTCAAGGATAAGCGCAAGCAGATCAAACTCGATTCCATGACGGGCTTCAGCAGACAGACCAAGGATGAATACCTCGAGCAATTGAACTTTTCGGAAGACGAGGACGAAGAAGATACGAGAAACGAGGACAACGACAACGATGACGAACACGACATGGAAGACTTTGGCGCGGCTAGTATTACGCCGGCGAGAGGCGCGCGCGTGCGCGTGTTCCAGAGACACCGCGACACTGGACACCATCACGGCGGGCCCAGAACGCCTCCGATTGGTAACATGAATTTGCCTGCACCGGATCCAAACAGCGATTACGCGTCGTGGCTCGAGCACGCCACGAAAGGCTGGCGCATAAAGCGCAAGGAAAAGCGCGAGCGAAAACATCGAGAAGATCTCGAAGATCAACGTCGCGAACGCGAGGGCCTTCCTCGTCAGAAGCGCCGTCACAGCGCAAACGACGATAGTTTCATCGGCCAAATGGACTTGTTTCTCGAGAACGTCGACGAGTCTTTGGCCACCTCTCCGTGGCAGATTGTCTCCATCGATGATTACTCGCGAGGCAACGCGCCTTCATCCTTGGAAGATGGCGGCGCCGAAGTCGAAGAACCTCCGGCGGGCGTTTTCCGTGTCTGGGTCGTCGCCGATAGCATCATGCGTTCCGTTTTGCTCTCCGCGCCGAGAAAAGTGTACGTTGCCACGCAGCATCCCGATCCCGAAGGTGATAGAGGTTTGAACGGGAAAAAGCGCGTCAACGTTGCGTTACCGCGAGCACAAAACACGAATAATTTCATGACGGCAGACGGCACGAGCACGTTGAATGTCTACGAAGTTGAGTTTGACGCTTCGAAATTGTCCGCGGTTCAATACGGCAGAGACGTCGCGGCGTTACTCGCGGATCCAAACGTAGTTGGCGTGTATGAACGAGACGTACCGTTAGAAGATTGGTCGATTCAAACCATCGGGTGCGTCGCTCGAGTGAAGAGAGAAGCCGCGAATGAAATATTAGACGATTTGAAAAAGACGCACAAAGAAGGGTTGAAGAAGAAAGTGCAACCTATGTTGGAAGTATCTGCGACGAATTTGGACATGAAAACGACGACAGAAGTGAACTACTTGCCGTCTATGATGGACTTTACGGACGATCGCGCGCTTTCATCCGCGGGTTTGTTGCGCCACTGCTCGATTTATCACGCGGCGTTGGACGGCAAAGGCGTCTTTGCCGCACACTTTCCAAAGAGAGGCGGTAAAGGGATATCGAAAGGTTTGCTCATATTGCTCCAACCTGGAGGAAAGTCGGTTCGCGAAGTTGACAGTGAATTCGTTTCGGAAATGTTTGAAGGCGAGAAAGGACGCGTCGACGGTAACGAGGAAATGGAAGAAGATCGAGATTCTGAAAAGTGCGAATGGCGCGTCATTTACGCCAGGACGTCTGCGGCGGCAGCGAAAACTCTCAACGACGCAGTCTCTGAGTTTGCAAACGCCTCGAACGGTCCAAGCGTCGTCTTGCTCGAAGCACCGCCTGTTGGTTACGGTATCCCTGAATTCGACGACGACGACGACGCTTTCGCTTCCTCTTGCGCCGGCACGAACAAGAACGCGAAAGCGGCGAAACGTTTTGAGAAAGTGCTCACCGCCTTAAAAGATTCGCCCATTCTAGTCGTCCCGTTCAACTCTGGCGACATCGAGTATCTCAGTGAAAGAGGCATCGCGTGGCAACGCGACGCTGCGAAGCTAGCTGCTATCCGTCTCGCGCACACCTCGGAACATTTGGAGAAGTCTATCCAAATCTCCCGCTACGCGCACATTCCTCTCTGTAATCTCGATTCGGACTGGTCTACGCACGTTTTAGATACATTCTTCGCGCGACGACTTCGCGATGAACAGCAAGTTCTCTGGTCTGGGAAAAACGGCAAGCCAGACTACGGTGGTGGATCAATGGATGATCAGCTAAGTTCGACGTTGACTTTGGAATCGATGGAATCGCCAAGATGCGAACTTTCGAAATCCGGCGTTTACAGATCCGTCTGTTGCGAGCTGCGCGTCCATCACTTGGTGGTTTGCGCCATCGTGAATTCACACATCCTGAACGATCTCGAACAAGGCGCGTTGTTAGGTTTCGATGGAGGCAATGCTACCGTCGCCGACCGCGGTGGACACGACGCGTCGAACGCGTTTCGGACGTTGAGGAAGATGGTGGCAGAGATGCTCCGAGACGCGTCAGAACGAGGCAACGAAATCGCCGCCGTCACTTTGGCGCAGCTTCGACGCTGGATATTTTCTTCCAATTCGAGAATGCGAGAACCGGGTTTACAGCATTTGGTGGAGTTGTGTTCGAGAAAAGTGTTCACGTTACTCATATCAGAACTCAACCGATTAGGCGCGGATGTCGTTTTCGCGGATACGCGACGCGTCATCGTGTCGACGAAGAAGAATTCGTTGGCCTCGGCGTCGGCATTCATCACGGGTTTACGTAACGCGTTAGGTACGCGGGAGTTATTCAACTGGCTCAAACTCGAACCCACGAAGGTCTGGCACACGCTCTTATTTAGAGGACCGCACGATTTCGGGGGTTTGGCTGCAGACGAGACCGTCCTTCAGAAGTTGTTCTTGAACAACGGGGCCGGGGAGGCGCCGATGGAGACGGAGAACGTCCCGACGGATACACAACTCGATCCACATGCCGTAGAAGGGGACGAAGCGTCGCTCGAAATGCACTGGAACATCGCCACTTTTCTTCCAGAGGCCTTGAGCGATCACTTCAAAGCGATCGCTGGCGACTTTATCGTCCGTCCGTGGAAACGAGAACGCGAATTCGGTCCCGACGGTCGCTTCGGTGTCGCGAAAGAGGACAAAGACGTGACAAAGAAGAAAGACGTGACGGATAGAATAAAGGCACAACTGGAAGCACGAGATGATTTGAGCGATTGGGAACTCGATGAGGACGATACCAAGAAAGAGAACGCGGACGCCGCCGCCGAGAGGAGGGCCGACGCCGACGATGGGAAGGAGAACGCAACTCCAGAGCAAACGAAAAAGGAGAGTAAATACCACGCGGACGACGCGAATAACCAAAATTTGGCTAGAAACAGACTCAAAATTGAGGAAGAGAAAGCGACATGGCTCTGCGCGCAAATAGATTCGCACTTTACGCCGAAAATTCTCCAAGTCGCGCGCGGATTTGAAAAGCACGCGTCGAGATCCACGCACGGCGCTACTCGTCTCGACGAGAGGTACTTGTTCCCGGAAAATTTGCCCGGCGCGCATTTACCAAATCACCTTCGATGTAACGCGGCGTTAGCGTTCGTCAAAACAGTAATTGCCGTGCTTTCTCTCGATGACACGATCGAAGATGCGGTTGCCAGATGTCGCAAAAATGCACTCAAGTTACTCTCCGTTCCAGAGTTTGGTCCGGAAGCGACGTTTTACGAACCGTGCATCTCTTTCGCGTTACGCGACGTCGTGTGCGAATGTTGCGGCGACGTTCGAGATTTAGATTTGTGCAGAGATCCAGATTTAGCCGATGGCGAGTGGCGCTGCGCGGAGTGCGAGAATCGATACGATCTCCAGTGGATTGAGATGAAACTCTGTGACGAAGTAAACGCGCGCGTTCGCAAAGCGCAGACGCAAGATTTGAAGTGCAAAAGATGCACGAGAATTAAAGTTGGTCACGTCCAGAACCGATGCCCGTGTGGTGGTTTGTTCGAAACCACTTCTAAGCCGGGCGCCTTGCGCGATGGTTTGCGCGTCTTTCGGAACGTCGCGAGATGGCACGAATTTGACGTTTTAGCTTCAGTCGTTCACTTCTGCGAAAGTCAAACTTAAAAGTAGAAATTAATTAATACTCGAACACGAGTTGTAGGCACAAGAGGAGGTTTTTAATCATATTATATAAAGAAGTAAATGCATTAGTAGTGTTCACAACATCAGTTTTCTGTACTGTACCTATGTAGGTACGTATGTAGTAGTATGTTTCTCAATGCCTTTCAATCTCGCCCAGAATGATTTGCGTACTCGGCGAGATTCTCCTCAACTTGTTAAACACCCAATACTTGAAACACACGTCCAAAAACACCGGTACGGTTGCCACAAACATTCTCGCAAACGTCTCAAACTTATAGTAATCCCCTCCGTATCGAGTAATCATAAAAGCCAAAAATGCTTGCCACCCGTCACTCGAGTGATACCCGACCACCATATCCGCCCCGAGCATCAACGCAAACGCCTGAGTCGCCGAATCCAATCCGTTGAACTGCGCGCTTAACTCGGTCAAAATTTTCGACACAAACTCCTTCTGATAGACTAAAACGCACGCCAAAATGCTCACGTACATCATACTCCCGATCCAATTACCAAGCGCTTTCGTCGACCTCGTTCTCTCTTTCATCTCCAACCGTTTCATCTCCTCCGCCACTAACTTCCTCTTCGTCTTCTCAAACTTTGCGGCGTCTTGTTCGTCTGGAAACTGCGCCAAATTTTCATAATATAAACGCTTCTCGAACCGAGCGATGTCGTTACACACCGACTCCGTCTGCGTCTTCGTCAGCGACGAAGACGAATACGACCCGCTCATACTCGCACCACTACTCGAATGCTTCGATACCTTCAACTCCAACCACGGATCCACAAACATCGCCTGCAAGGAACAACTCGCGAAATACGGAACGCCAAACGTAAACATCAAAACCTTCCCTAAACTCTTCGTCAGTTGTCCCCATATCTCCAACTGTGTCTTTTCAAACTCGTCGTCCTCGTCGTCCTCTTCTTCCGTGGTTATGATGTTCGCATCCACGTCGAAAAATTGTTGAAACGCGTTGATCGAAGGGTTGTTCGTAATCTTTTCTCGGCGTTTTCGCCTCCGTTTTTCAGTCCCGCCTTTGTTGTTGTTCTCCCCGCTGCTGCTCGTCGCGTTGTTACTATTATTACTGCTATTCTCGTTGTCTAAAATCGCCGACATTGGCGCGAGGAGGATACACCTTCCTCTGTCTCCTCTCCTTTTATTCGTCGTCGTTCTGTCTCGTCGCGTTTTCGATGAACTAATCATCTTCATCGCGCAAATTTTTAAGCGACGTGTCCTTCCCATTTTGTTGCGCATCTGCTTCATCATCATCAGCCGCTGATGATGTTGTTGTTGTTGTTCTCCTCCTCTCGTCGTCGTCTTCATTCGCGCGGAGGAAGACACAGCAGAAGAAACAAAAGAGTAACTGCAACAAAACGACATATCTTTCTCTCTTTCTCTCTCTCTCTCTCTCTCTCTCTCTCTCTCTCTCTCTCTCTCTCTCTCTCTCTCTGTTATCT
>Ga0114997_10004836_pt1 | contig 10392 bp, 10 predicted proteins | sample ArcticOcean_MG_C_2_FD_87045 | JGI IMG/M metagenome (GOLD analysis project Ga0114997, IMG submission 87045) | Marine microbial communities from western Arctic Ocean - ArcticOcean_MG_CB4_136 | ecosystem: Environmental > Aquatic > Marine > Oceanic | place: Arctic Ocean: Canada Basin | collected... | reverse complement strand
TCTATCATTTTTTCGGTAGCCATATTACCTACTAAATCGTCTTTAGCCATAGGACATCCACCAATACCAAGAATAGAACCATCAAACCTTTTGCAACCAGCATTATAAGCAGACTGAAACTTGTCAAAATAATTATCTGGATTAGAATGAAGATGAGCACCAAACTCAACATCGGGAAACTCTTTAATAAGCTTTGAAAATAGCCAAGTTATTACTTTTGGACTACTAGAACCAATAGTGTCACTCAAGGACAAAATATCAATTCCAAAGTCTTTTAATAATTTTTCTACCCAGTGAGCTACTATATGGATACTCCACTCATCACCATATGGATTACCAAAAGCCATGGAAAAATAAGTCACTAATTTTTTATTGTTTTTTATGCATAAATTCTGAATCTTTTCTAATCTCAATAAGGATTCTTTGATGCTAGAATTTATGTTTCTTTTTTGAAAAGTTTCAGATATTGAAAAGGGAAAACCTAAATAACTTATTTCATCGTAAGCAACAGCTTCTTTAGCACCTCTTTCGTTTCCAACAATCACCAATAATTTGGTAGGAGAACTATCTATTTTAAGATTTTTAATTACTTCCGGAGTATCTGCTAATTGAGGAATTTTCTTCTTTGAAACAAAACTTCCAACATCTAGTGTGTCAAAACCAACTTTTAAAAGTTCATTGAAATATTCAATCTTTATATCAGTAGGTATAAACCTTGAAAAACCCTGCATAGCGTCTCTAGGACACTCTATTAGTTTCATAGAGAAAAGGAAGATTTAAGGAACCAAAAGCTGCTTGACAGTTTTGCTATTGTTAATATTGGTTGATAAAGAATATATACCAGAGCTTAAATCAATTTCACTTAAATCAAGTATAAGTTGGGTATAATTTGGCCCATAAAACCCAGCGTTTAGCAGCATTGATTTACTATATACCAATTGACCTAATGGATTGAAAATTTCAAAATTAGTTTCTTGATCTTCAAGCAATTCAAAAATTAAACTTACTTGACGGTCAGAATTAATTGGGTTAGGACCAAAAATAAGATCATCTGAATTGCCAAGCGGATCAACAGGGGGATTTGTTATCCTTAACTCTCCAAAATATGGTGTTTTGTTGTAGGCATTTATTACAATACTCAAAGTATCAATTGAGTTGATTGAGTCAAAATTAAAATCTACTTGGCCGTTTAAAATATTACTTTTCCCAATTAGAGAATCACCATTCCATAATGTAACAGCAGCATTTTCTACGTCACAAATAATAGTAGTTGATGTCAAACCAACTTCTTCTGTCTCACTGTGTTCAACTACAATTTCACTAGGAATATCAGATCTAAATAAAGTGGTTGGATCACCGAACAAAACCCATGTTTCTACTACTTCTTTACCAGGGTTTGGATAATCGTCCAGCATTTTCATTTGCCCACTGTAAAAAAGAGCACCAATTGAATGCATTTTATTATCCGAATAGGATTCTACTAAAATATCCACAATTTCGTCTTGACTTGCCATTGGAGGAGCCCATGACATTAAAATGGATGAACCCGCTGCAGCTATTGAACCAGATGGAGAACCTAAATTGGTAGCTCTTTGCCAAACTTCAGAAATACAAGTTCCAGAAGTGAAAGTTCCATTGTTACAAGCAACTGAGACAACAAAAGGATATTTACCATTATTTGAACCAGAGTTTATATGAGAACTGCTAAAATTTCCAGTTATACATGAATTTATATCGCCATGGCCAGTATAATTAAAAAGAGCAACTCCGCTATTTACAGCATTGGAAATTTGGCTTGAATTAGGGTTTCCATTAGCATCTTCTCCACTATGAGTTCCATCGTAAAATTCGTATACATTTTGATAACCATAGTTTAGTAAATCTGTTCTAATATTTCTTAAATGTTGCCAATCTGCTTCTCCATCATCGCCATATCCAGCTCCTTCATTAGAGCCAAGTCCAATAGCATTTAAATAATAATCTGAAGTATCTGGATTTGTTTCATATTCTAGGTTTCTTTGAATGATAGTAGTTAAATCTGTTGAATTTGAAGGGCTAAATCTACCAACATAAACATCTGGATACCAATCGTTAGAATTGGAAACTAAACCATATTTTGCATCAGACCATTTAATTTCTGAGTTCCATCCACCAGTTGAACCAGCATTATAACAAGCAACTTTGTTGTGGTCTCCAACTAGCAATAAATATAAAAAATCAGCGTTTTGTTGGTAATAAGTTCTCACATAATTGTAAATACTAGTTTCTGAATTTCCGATGTCTGCAATATCTACAAGAACCACTTCTCTACCCGATTGTTTTTTCCACTCAATAAAAGGAGCCAAATCGTTAAAATATTCTGCAGGTGAAATAATTAACATACTTCCTTCTTGACCAATTGAATTGTACCTAGTTGGAGAGTAATTTAGATAACGTCTTTGGTAAGAAATTTTTAACTCGTTTAAAATGTTTTCCTCCGTATTTCTAGTCAATTCATTGTTTCCTTTAACAGATACATTAAAATCTATTTTAACAATTATTTTACTGTATACTTTGAGTGTTTTTTGCACTGGATTGTATTGAAATGGCACAAAATTCAAAGTCTGTCCCCTTAAGTCTCTCTGTATATATGGCTGACCAAGAGAAAAAATATTAGATGGATAGTCTAGATCCAGTTCGTACAAAGGACCTTTTTTATAAGGAATCAAACTAGGGTCGATATTTCGGTATAAATTACCCTTAGAAGGTATTATATTAACACTTTCTATCAGAGTGTATTTAGAATCTAAAATTGTGTAGTTGCTAACGCCTGTTTCTGGGAGTTGAATATTAGATGTGAATTTCATTAAATCAGGTTCTCCGGAATTCAAAATTGGTCTTCCACCATCGACAACAAGTTTCTTAAACTGTATTGAGTTAATTATTTTGGAATCTATTAGAGAATACTTAGTAAGCTGGTACTCGACAACAATTGAGTTCTGAGATGAGCTAATTAGCTTAATATCGTAGGAATTATTTGCAATAAAATTTAAACTTAAAAATAAAAAAAAGTAGGTAAGTATATTTTTCATGACTCTAATGTACCAATAATATGAGTTTTTTAAAATTTGTGTCAATTTTTATTTGAACAGTTCAATGTTTTTTTCGCAATGAAATCTTAAGTACTATATTCGCTGAGAATGAATTACGAAAAAGAAATAAATAAAAGAAGAACTTTTGGAATTATATCACATCCAGATGCTGGAAAGACTACTTTAACTGAAAAGCTTCTTCTTTTTGGTGGAGCGATTCAAAGTGCAGGGGCAGTTAAAAACAATAAAATTAAAAAATCTGCTACATCAGATTTTATGGAAATTGAAAAGCAAAGGGGAATAAGTGTTGCAACATCTGTAATGGCTTTTAATTATAGCGATAAACAGATAAATATTTTAGACACTCCTGGACACAAAGATTTTGCCGAAGATACCTACAGAACACTTACTGCTGTAGATAGTGTTATTATGGTAATAGATTGTGCCAACGGTGTAGAGGCTCAAACTGAGAAACTAATGGAAGTTTGCAGAATGAGAGATACGCCCGTAATTGTTTTTATTAATAAAATGGATCGAGAAGGAAAAGATGCATTTGATTTATTAGATGAGATTGAATCTAAATTGAGTATAAAAGTTAAACCAATGAGTTGGCCAATTGGTATTGGAGCAACTTTTAAAGGAGTTTACAATATGCATAAAAAAGAACTTAATCTATTTAGCGGAAATAAAACAAGCATTGAAAAGGAAGTTTACAATTTAAATGGCATCCAGGATCCTACACTTTCGGATTTCATAGGAGAAGAAGCAACGGGAGTTTTAAAAGAAGAAGTAGAACTTATAGATGGAGTTTACGGCGATTTTAATCAAGAAAAATATTTGGAAGGAAAGGTTGCTCCTGTTTTTTTCGGATCTGCTTTAAATAATTTTGGAGTTCAAGAACTTTTGGATTCCTTTATTGAGATATCTCCTACTCCTCTTGGAAGAGATACTGAGTCTAGGTCGGTAGAACCAAATGAAGAAAAATTTAGTGGTTTTGTCTTTAAAATTCACGCAAATATTGACCCAAAACACAGGGACAGAATTGCTTTTCTAAGAATAGTATCTGGAAGATTTGAAAGAAATAAATTCTACTTACACACTAGACACCAAAAGAAAATAAAATTCCCTAATCCAACTAGTTTTATGGCATCTTCAAAATCAGTTGTTGACGATGCATATCCTGGAGATGTTATTGGTTTATACGATTCTGGCACTTTTAAAATTGGAGATTCCCTATCAGAAGGGGAAATATTAAATTTCAAGGGGATTCCAAGTTTCTCACCTGAAATTTTTAAAGAAATTCAGAACGATGACCCAATGAAAAGTAAACAGCTAGATAAAGGTCTTAGTCAACTAACTGATGAAGGAGTAGCTCAATTATTTGTAATGCAGCCTGGAAACAGAAAAATTATAGGAACTGTAGGAGAACTTCAATTCGAAGTAATTCAATACAGACTAAAACAAGAATATGGAGCTAGCTGTAGTTTTGTATCTAGAAACTTTTTTAAAGCATGTTGGATGACAAGTACAAATAACGAAACAATTCAAGATTTTATAAAAAGAAAATCTACCAATGTTGCTTATGACAAGGATGAAAATCCAGTATTTCTAGCCCCAAGCCCATTTTTATTGACTCAAGCCGAAGGAGATTACCCAGAAATAATATTTCACAAAACATCCGAGTTTAAACTAGATGAATAAAGAAATTAAATCTTTTAATATAAGAGTTTATGCGTTAATTATTAAACAGGATTCAATACTTGTTAGTAGAGAATTCATCTTTGGAAAATATGTTTATAAATTTCCTGGTGGTGGTCTTGAATACGGTGAAGGAATTATTGAATGTTTACAGAGAGAAAGTATGGAAGAAATGAACCAAAATTTAAAAGATTTAGACCATTTTTACACTACTGACTTCTTTCAACAGAGTGAATTTAATTCTAAAGATCAATTAATTGCAGTTTACTTTAAAGCAAAACTAAGTTCAAAAATCATTAACAAATTAGATATTCCCATAAAAGATTTTCCAGTATTTGAATGGAGAAAAATTAAAGACTTCTTAGAGGAAGACTTGTATTTCCCAACGGATAAGTATGTATTTAATCTTTTAAAAAAAATCACAAAATTGACTGACCATTCAAATCTGTTGTAAGAACATCACTAAAATAATCGTGAAATGGCAAAAGCAATTTGAAATGATCTCTAACAATTTCACTAAAACTGTCTTCTAAAACAATATTATCTTGAAAATTTTTAACAAAAATAAATTGCTTGTTTCTTAACAAATCAATGAAAGGATGGTTTTTATCAAATCCTTTTGGACAAACTTTTAGTGAGTTACCATTTATAGAATCCCACTTTTTTACAATATTTTTATTCTCAATAACACCTTTAAAGTAATCTCCATCAGATTCAATTTCTTTTCTAATTCTAAATAAATCATCTTTATTTGGGTTCCAAAAGCCACTTGCTATAAAAGTATTTCCTGGCTGAATATGAATATAAAAACCACCTCTATATTTAGGTTTAGATCTATGAAAAGATATTGCAAAATGAGTTTTATAAGGCGTTTTATCTTTGGAGAAACGAACATCTTTATAAATTCTGAAGACTTTAAAGGATTCCCAATTAAAGTAGTCTTTATTACTATCAAAAAAAGCGCTAAAATATTGTTTGACATTAGAATTATGTAGGTCAAAAGTTGTCTTATTATCTTTAAACCATGGCCTATTGTTATTGTTCTTTAGCTTTTTTAGAAATTCAAATATTTCGGGTTCTAAATTCATGCTGTTATTTTTTAAATAAATTATTTAAATTTTTAAATGCTTTAAACTCTAGTGCATTTCCAGAAGTATCTAAGAAAAACATAGTAGCTTGTTCTCCAGGGAGATTTAAAAACCTAATATAGGGTTCTATTACAAATTTTATATTTTCAGACTTTAATCTTTCTTTAAATTTTACCCATTGTTTCATGGATAAAACTACTCCAAAGTGTGGTACAGGAACTCCCTGACCATCAACATAATTATTACTTGAAATTGACTTTTTATTCGTTTGATGAATAACTAATTGGTGACCAAAAAAATTAAAATCTACCCACTTTTCATCCGATCTACCCTCCTTAAAACCCAAAATTGAAGAATAAAATTCTTTTGCTATTTGCAAATCATGAACTGGTATGGCCAAATGAAAAGGGTTTTGTTCAACAGAATTATTCATAGTTTTTAAAAAAATTTAACAATATTTTACAACAATAACTTTTGTCTTAAGTATATTTGTAAAAGTATTAAAATTTAAAAAAAAAATATGTCAAATTTTGTAGGAAAAAAATTTCCGAGTATTGAAGTGGATGCCATGAATGAAATGGGAGACACATTTAAAGTTAACGTTTTAGAAGAAGCTGTTAAAAATAAAAAGAAAGTGGTTTTGTTTTGGTACCCAAAAGACTTCACCTATGTATGTCCTACAGAATTACATGCTTTCCAGGAAGCGATGCCAGAATTTGACAAGAGAAATACTATTCTAATTGGTGCATCTTGTGATACTCCTGAAGTACACTTTGCATGGTTAAGCACTCCTAAAGACAATGGTGGAATTGAAGGGGTTACATATCCAATATTGGCAGTTGCTAACAGAAACTTGGCCAACATATTAAAAGTATTGGATACTACTAACGAAAGATACGACGAGGAATTAGATGCTGTTCAAACCGATGGTAATAGCACACCTTACAGAGCGACTTTTATTCTAGATGAGGATGGAATGGTTTTTCATCAGGCTATGAACTTTTTTCCTGTTGGAAGAAATGTTAATGAATTTTTAAGATTGATTGATGCATATTCCCATAATCAAAAATTTGGTGAAGTTTGTCCTGCAAACTGGGAAGAAGGAAAAGATGCAATGAAAGAAAACAGAGACGGTGTAGCCGATTATTTATCAAAACACTAATGGTAACTGAACTAGCTACAGATACTCTAATAGAGGAGCTTAAAACAAACAAAAAAGTTCTTGTTCAATATTCTGCTGGTTGGTGTGGTAACTGTAGAATAATGAAACCAAAATTCAAGAAAATGTCCTCAGAGAATGAGAGTATGCATTTTTTAATGGTTGATGCGGAAAAAAATCCTAATTCTAGAAAACTAGCAGACGTTTCAAACCTACCTACTTTTGCTTTTTTTAAAAACGGAGAATTAGTTAACGAAGTACAAACCAATAAAGCAGACGTACTATTAAATTTTGTAGATGAGGCTGCCAATCATTAAACATCTAGTAGAATTTATCGAGCAAAACGATGCCGATTATATTGAAGAAACAATATCTGTACTTGAGCATTTAACAGAAAATTCCAATATTAAAGATGAGGAAATAGATGTGATAGGAGAGCTTTTATCAAACTTATACGGTTCGATAGAAGTTATAAAAGACATAGAAGATGGAGAGAATAAAAAAGATGCTTTGAATAAATTCATGAAAAGAGTTCAAGGCTCGATCCAATAAAACCAATTTATTTTTTATCTAAACAAAAAAGGCCTCTTTAAAAGAGGCCTTTTTTGTTTACTGCGGAGAGACAGGGATTCGAACCCTGGCAACGATTGCTCGTTGACAGCTTAGCAGGCTGTTGCATTACCACTCTGCCACCTCTCCGATTACGATTGCAAAAATAACATAGTTTTTGAATTGAACAATATTTAATATGCCAATTTCAAAGATTAATTTAAAATAAGTATTTTATAATATTAATTAGAATAAATAAAGAAAATTAAAACTAAATTTAGAGATGAAAAAAGTAGTAATAGTAGCAGCAAAAAGAACGCCAATGGGCAGTTTTCTAGGGTCTCTTTCATCCGTATCAGCAACAAAATTAGGCGCTACAGCAATTAAAGGAGCATTAGAGTCGATAAATTTAAATCCTGATTTAATTGATGAAGTTTTTATGGGAAATGTCCTTCAAGCTAATCTTGGTCAAGCACCAGCTAAACAAGCGGCAATTTTTGCAGGAATGAACGAGAATACACCTTGTACAACAGTTAATAAAGTCTGTGCATCTGGAATGAAATCGGTTTCATTGGCTATTCAAACTATTATAGCTGGAGATGCAAATATAGTAGTAGCTGGTGGGATGGAAAACATGTCGATGGTTCCTCATTACTACAATGCAAGAAAAGGAAAGAAACTTGGAGATATATCTTTAACAGATGGATTGGTTAAGGATGGTCTTACTGATGTTTACAACAAAGTTCACATGGGAAACTGTGCCGATCAATGTGCTGAAAAATATAAAATTTCTAGAAAACAACAAGATGAATTTGCCATAGATTCCTACAATAAGGCTGCTTACGCATCCAATAATGGATTGTTTAAAAATGAAATTGTTCCTGTATCTATTCCTCAAAGAAAAGGAGATCCTGTTGTAGTTACTGAGGATGAAGAATTCAAGAATGTTAAACTTGATAAAATCCCTCAATTAAAGCCTGTTTTCTCTAAAGATGGAACAGTAACTGCTGCAAATGCTTCTACCTTAAATGATGGCGCTTCTGCTCTTATTCTTATGTGTGAGGATAAAGCAAAAGAACTTAATATTAAACCACTTGCTAGAATTATTAGCTACGCAGATGCGTCTCAGGAATCAAAGTGGTTTACTACTTCTCCAAAAGTAGCAATCGATAAAGCACTTGAAAAAGCTAATATGTTTACAAAAGATGTTGATTACTGGGAACTAAATGAGGCGTTTTCAGTAGTAGGAATAGTCAACACGCAATTACTTAAAATAGATTCTAATAAAGTAGACGTAAATGGCGGTGCGGTAGCTCTTGGGCACCCTCTTGGCTCTAGTGGAAGTAGAATTTTGGTAACATTAATAAATGTCTTAAAACAAAAAGAAAGTAAAATTGGTGCTGCAGGAATATGTAACGGTGGCGGAGGTGCTTCAGCAATGATTATTGAAAATATAGATTAATTAATTCTATACTCTAACTAGCCAATCAAATTTATCTGGGTGTTTCCCCATTTTATATTCTGAAAGATATTTTAAAACCTTGGTATGAAAATGATGGTCTTTAGATTTAGGAATTGAAAAATTCTCTCCATTTAGAGAAATATTTGATATGGGAGCAATCGTAGCTGCAGTACCTGCACCAAAAGCTTCGGTTAATGTGCCTTCTTTAAGTGCTTGAAAAACTTCATTAACCTCGATTTTTCTTTCTTGAACTTCCATTCCCCAATCCTTGGCAATTTCAACAACACTTTTTCTTGTAATGCCATTTAGAATTGTATCACCTGTAAATGGAGTAACGAGTACATTGTCAATTACAAATAAAACATTCATAGTTCCTGCCTCTTCAATATATTTGTGCTCTTTAGCATCTGTCCAAATTAATTGTCTAAAGCCTTCTTTAGCGGCCAACATTGCTGGATATAATGCAGCAGCATAATTTCCAGCAGCTTTAGAAAAACCAGTACCGCCTTGAACTGCTCTAGAATAATGGGTTTCAACTTTAACTGGGACTGGTTCTGAATAATAGGAACCAACAGGACAAGTGAAAATCATAAATTTATAAGAATCTGATGGTTTAATGCCTATGTAAGGATCTGTTGCGAAAATAAATGGTCTTATGTAAAGAGAATGCTCTAGATTTTTAGGAACCCAGTTTTTATCTATAGAAATTAATTCTAAAATGGAATTAACAAAAACCTCTTCATTAATTTCAGGTATACACATGCGCTTATTAGAGCTATTAAATCTTTTGGCGTTTTCAAATGGCCTAAACAAAACTATTTCCCCATTCAAATCTCTATGAGCTTTCATACCTTCAAAACAACTTTGCCCATAATGAAGAGCTGAGTTAGCAGGTGAAAGGCTAATATCTCCATAGGGTATTATTTTTGGTTTGGACCAATTACCTTTGTCAAAATCCATAGTAAACATATGGTCTGAAAATAATTTTCCAAAAGGTAAATTTTCCCAGTTTACTTGTGGTAATCTGCTATTTTTTGTTAATTGGATACTAGATTGAATAATATCGATTTCCATAGGCTATATTTGAAGCTAATTGCGCGTAAAAGTAGTAAAATAAAACTGAACTTGTGTTAATTAAGGATAACATTGATAATGAAAGAAAATTAGAATTACTCCAAAAGTACTGGGGTTTTAATAGTTTTCGGCCCTTACAAAATGAAATTATAGATCATGTTTTACAGAAAAAAGATATTTTAGCTTTACTCCCTACTGGTGGAGGGAAATCATTATGTTACCAACTTCCGGCAATCCTAATGCAGGGTACTTGTTTAGTTATTTCACCTCTTATAGCTTTAATGCAAGAAC
>Ga0114997_10004834_pt1 | contig 10394 bp, 9 predicted proteins | sample ArcticOcean_MG_C_2_FD_87045 | JGI IMG/M metagenome (GOLD analysis project Ga0114997, IMG submission 87045) | Marine microbial communities from western Arctic Ocean - ArcticOcean_MG_CB4_136 | ecosystem: Environmental > Aquatic > Marine > Oceanic | place: Arctic Ocean: Canada Basin | collected... | reverse complement strand
TGGATTGAACCATTTTACTTTTCCTTGTAGACTCATATTTATCTTCTTACTTATTGTTGTGTTACTTTTATTACTTATAATTAAGTAATTCAGGCTTTGTTTAGATTTATTGGGGTTTTGTCAACTAAATTTAATATATCACATAACTTAGAGCTTATTTGTGGTCAATTAGCATAGTCATATAAACAGAATTAATATCATTTTTGTAATGAGAAAAAGGTTCACAAGCCTCAAAACCACACTTATTAAATAATTTTCTTGCAGTTAAAAAAAATTCACCAGCACCAGTTTCTAGACTTAATCTTTTAACATTTAGTTTCTTGGCTTGATTAATTAAATGATTTATGACTTTTGAACCATTCCCTTGGCCTCTAAACTTATCATTAACTCTTATCGATTTAAATTCACCATGTTCTTTATCCAAAAACTTTAAAGCACCACTCCCTATTAGATCATTTCCTTCCCATAGGCTCCAAAACTTAATGGAAGGATCCTTTAAACCAGCTATATCAAGAACATGAACACTACCTTTAGGTGAAACAGACCTTAATTCAATAAAATGCTTGAGAAGAAATTTGTGAACCTCAGAATTATCAAAGTTGCCTTCTATCGATTTTAACATTTATGTAATAATTAATTAGTGAGAGTTGTTAAATGTCCCATTTTTCTTTTTTCTTTAATCTCTTTTTTTAAATAATCAAAAAAAAATTCTTTTTGTGTAAATTTTTTATTTCGGTAATCATTAATTTGATCTCCAATTATGTTTGTCATCTTAGCATTAGATATCTTTTTTAATGGAACTTGTTTCAGTCTACATACTGCTCTTATATGGTTCTCAAATTGACTCACATTGTACGCATTAATCGTTAAGTGTCCTGAATTATGAACTCTTGGGGCAATTTCATTTACATAAAGATTATCATTCCTATCAATAAAAAATTCAACACACAAGGTTCCAACATATTTAAGTTCTTCTGTAATTTCAATTGCCCACAATTTAGATTGTTCTAAAATTTTATCACTAATATCAGCAGGAATTTTAGAGTTTCTCAAAATTTGTTCTTCATGAATATTCTCAATAGGTTCATAAATTTCATATTGTTTATTACCAAACCTTGTAATAATAATTGAAATTTCTTTTTTTAATTTAATTAGTTTTTCTAAAATATAACTTTTTGAATAATCAATATAAATTGAATCTAAATCTTCTAAACTATTAATAGGGTATTGTCCTTTGCCATCATACCCTAAAGTGGTAGTCTTAAGTAAACCAGGTAGTAAGTTTCCTACTGAATCTAATTCAGATTTTTTTTCAATCAAAACATATTTTGTTGTTTTTATATTTAGATTATTGATGAAATCTTTTTCAGCTAGCCTATGTTGAATTATCCTGTTAATTGAAGGTTTTGGTAAAACAGGTTTTATTTTATTCATCTCATGCAATGTTTCATATGGAATATTTTCGAATTCATACGTAATAATATCTACCTTATTTGTAAACTCTTTAATCTTATCTTGATCGCTATATTCCCCATAAATAAACTCATTAGAAAAATTTTGTGCAGGAGCATCCCTATCATCAGAAAAAACAGTAGTTTTAATTTCTAATTTATTCGCAGCAATAGCAAGCATACTACCCAACTGACCTCCACCGATGATACCTAGATTTGATTTAGACATACTTAAAAACTATTTTGGTTTTTTTTTAATAGATTTACTTTGACGCAGACGCCATTGATTAAGTTTTTTTTTGACTGATGTATCTGCAATTCCAATAATAGATGCTGCTAAGAGGGCAGCATTAATTGCACCATCTTCTCCAATTGCTAATGTTCCAACAGGTATACCTTTTGGCATTTGTGCTATTGATAAAAGACTATCAAGCCCTTTAAGTTTTTTACTTTCAATTGGCACGCCTAATACAGGTAGAGATGTAAGTGCTGAAATCATTCCAGGTAAATGAGCTGAACCACCCGCTGCTGCTATTATAACTCCAATGTTGTTTTTTTCAGCATTTGTAGCATATTCAAACATACGTTTAGGAGTTCTGTGTGCAGATATAATCTTTGTCTCAAATTTTATACCTAATTTTTTTAGTATATTTTGGCATAATATCATAGTTTTAAAGTCAGACTGACTACCCATTACAATTGATATTGTTTTAGATTTAAATTTAGTCATTTGGAGTATTTTTATTCTAATTAAATTGTTATTTCAAATTAAGCTTAAAATTTCAATAAAATTAATAGAATTTATCTAACTTATTGATATTCTTTAAACTAAAAGAGATCATAATGAATTTTAAAATTGATAATTTACAATATTGTAACTGGTCTAGAAATATTTTTGAAATAAATAGAGAAGCTGGCCTCGATGCTATACACGTCACTATTGTTTATCACGAAGATTTTGATGAATTAAAAGCAGTAGTAAAAAATTGGGAAAAACATTTCTTAAATAATCCAGACTTAATTTTTCATGGTAAGAATTTTAAAGATATTGAGAAAGCTAAATCTGAAAATAAAACTGCAGTATTTTTTGGTTTTCAAAATTGCTCACCTATTGAGGATGACATTAATTTAGTTGAAAAAGTTTATGACCTAGGATGTAGATTTATGCAACTTACTTATAACAACCAGTCATTACTAGCAACAGGATGCTACGAAAATGTAGATAGTGGAGTTACAAATTTTGGAAGAGAGGTAATTAAGGAAATGAATAAACTGGGTCTTGTGATTGACATGTCACATTCTGCAGAGAAAAGTACAATTGATGCTATTGAAATTAGTGAAAAACCTATTGCAATTACACATGCAAACCCATCTTTTTGGCATGCTGCTAAAAGAAATAAATCAAATGACTTATTGAAAACTTTAGCAGACAGTGGGGGCATGTTAGGTCTTTCATTGTATGCACATCATTTAAAAAATGGCACAAAGTGTACCCTTGAAAGTTTTTGTGAGATGGTTGCCAAAACTGTAGATATTATGGGTGTTAAAAATATTGGGATTGGGTCTGACTTATGTCTCAATCAACCAGATAGTATTGTTGAATGGATGAGAAATGGAACCTGGACAAAAACAAAAAATTATGGTGAGGGATCAAAAGACAGGCCTGGCTTTCCAAAACAACCAGATTGGTTTCCAGATGCAAGTGGATTCAAAAATTTAGAAAGTGGTTTAAATAAAATTGGTTTTAATGATGAAGAGGTAAATAGAATTTTAGGAAATAACTGGTATAATTTTTATAAAGGAATAAATTAATGAAAATTGATTTAAGAAGCCCAAATATTGTAATGAAATTATCTAAACTTGGATCTTTTCACCAATCAAAATTATCCTTTTTAAGAAGTTTTTTAAAAGAATTTAAGGATTGGAACTACAAGAGAGACTTATTTGATTTAGATGAATTAGGTTATGGCACCGCAGTTTATTCATTTAAAAAAAATCACAGGGTCTACTCATTAATTTGTTTTGCAAATCAGTTAGATGAAAATGATAGATCAGATAGAGTAATAGCAACAAAATGGGATGCTGCTTTTACCTTACACGATGGTGTACCAAAAAAGCAAGATATTGAAAGATTAAGAAATGAAGTTCCAAAGCAAGAAGTGGGAAGACTTTCCTGTAAAGAATTAACATTATCTAGAGCCAATAAATCTGTACGAGTATTTAATCATGTTGTGGAAAGTTTAAGTGAAGGAAAACAGCCAGATATCTCTTTGCTTTCAAGTGTTGGGTATTTATATAGAACCACTGCTGTTTATGGATCAGGAAAATTTGGATTAGCTGATAGGTTTAGAATAAAAGATAGAGAAGAAATTTATGGACCTTTTAGACTAGAGATGATGTTGGTCTATTTAGTCAGACAGTTTACTTTTGATCAAGTTAACCACGTAGCTAAGAATAAAAATCCCAAAAAAGCAGTTAGTTTAGATCCTGAAATTTGTAGAAATCTTGGTATTGGTAATTCTACTGGTCTTGGCATGGCACCATTCATTGTTAATCATCCTACTCTTTTAAATAACTGGGTGTTGGCTAGAGAAACAGCGCTAAAAGAAATTAGAGAAATTAAAAATATTGAAAAAAAAGATAGTGATTTATTTAAAAAATATTTGAAAAAATCAATAAAAAATATTACATCTTGGAATACAGAAAGCACGTATCAACAAAAAAAAAATAAATTTTTGTTAGAAGACTTAAATAATTTTATTATTTTTTTAGAAAAAGATTTTAATTTTTTGAATGAATTTTCATTCAATAAAATATACTTATGGTTAGAAAAAAACTCAGGTGATGAATGTATAGAATATATTGTTTCAATGATGATGGAACCATATGATAAAATAGTTAGCCCCCTGATTAAAAAAATGAGTTCAGAGGAAGAGCAATATTTCAATATACCAACCAATCGTACAATAGCTGACTTAAGAGATATTTTAGAAAATAGATATAAACAAATATTAAAAATTGATTTTTTAAAAAATGAAAATAATCAAAACTTTTGGTTTATTTCTAAAAATAAAGAGGAGCCTAGACTTGCAGATAGGTTTGAAGAAAAAGGATCTGAATTAGAACAGCCACTAGCTATTGCTAGAGATATTAATAGACTATACAAAGCTTTATTGGTTTTAAAGAATAGCTCTACAATCGACAAGTTTCTAATGAAAAATAACCATTTAAGACACGTTGTTAGAAGAGCATTTATAGTTGAAAAATTTCCTTACTCAGAAATACAAGATAATACAATTGGTAAATCCATAGTTCCTATCGATATGTTGAGACTAAAATTATCATTTTTTGGTGCTCTTAAATTTGATCCAAGGTCAGATAAATGGTTAAGAATATGCATGTTCCAAGGTGCTCCATTGCCTGAACAATTAAAAAACTATGATGATAGTTGGATTTATAATTAATTAAATGAAATCATTAAGTGAAATAGATACTACATCTAAAAGAGCCAGTAGAGCCTCAGGATTTGATTGGGGTATAGCTGAAGAAGTTGGAAAAAATACTAAAATGTTAGAAATGCTAGGATTGCCAGGCATTAAAAATTTAAATCATTATTACAAAGTAAGAAAAAAAAAATTTTTCGAAAAAATAGAACTAATAAATGAATTAAATCCAAAAAAAAAACTTGAGTATTGCCCTATTGTTACTGGTGTAAGTTTTTTAGATCAAGTTAGAACGTTAGAAAATCTAAATGAAATAAAATTTAAAAATATAGCATACCCGATACTTTTTTTACCTTTTATAAGTAGAGCCTCAGAAGTTATAGGGAGAAAAATATCATTAAAAATAGATAATAGAAATTTCTTATTAAATTACAATCACAGTATATATTCCAATGCTCTTCATGATGGAATTACAACAGTTGGAAATGATGTAATTGTTAGATTTATTGAAAATTCAGATTCATTTTATGAGTCTGAATGGAATGAACTTTATAAGCTCTCAGAGGAAACATTTGTTAAAGAAAATGAAAGTTCAAAACAAAGTGGAGCTGGAGCTGGATTAACTGATAATGATTAAGATAATATTTAAAACTTTATCTATTATATTTTTATTTTTAATTTTATTAGTTTTTTATTTAAGTTATTTTGGAATAAAAACTGACAAATTTAATAACAAAATTACAAAAAAAATTTTAGAAATAGATAAAAGAATTAACTTAAATTTAGATAATGTTAACTTTTTAATAAATCCATATAATTTTACAGTGAATGCAGAGACCATAAACCCAAAAATTAATTTTGAGGATATACAACTAGAAATAAAAAGTATAAAGGCCAATATATCTCTGAAGGCTCTATTGAATAGTAAATTTTTGATAGATGAAATACAAATCACCACAAAAGAAATTAAGATTAATGATATAATTTCGTTAGTGCGATCTTTTAAAAATTCAACAGAATTATTTTTATTGAATGAGTTTATTAAAAGTGGATTTTTAACAACAGATATCAAACTAAATTTTGATAATACAGGAAGAATAAAAGATGATTATCAAATAAATGGATTTATTAAAAAAGGAGAGCTTAAATTCCTAAATCAATTTAATTTTAAAAATTTAAATTTTGACTTTAATATAAATAAAAATCAATACTCTTTAACAAAAATTAAAACTGATTTTAATGATATAAAAATATCATCCAAATTAATTCAACTTTATGAAAGAAAAAATCATTTTTTAGTTAAAGGAAATATTGCAACAAAAGAAAAAGATTTTGAAACAGAGCAGTTAAAAATTCTATTTAGTAATTTTTTGAAAAATGTAGATATAAAAAAAATTAGATTTAGCTCAGTAAATGACTTTTCATTTAATATAACAAAAAAATTAAGAATCAATGATTTCAATATTGAATCAGAAGTGTTTCTCAAGCAACTAAATATTAAAAAAGATTTATTAATTTTGAAGTCTTATTTTCCTGTCTTTAATGAAACAATTAAATTTAAAAATCATAAAATAAAAATAAGATATAATAAAGATAAGCTAGATATTAAAGGACAGGGTGAAGCATCAATTGATGAAAAGTATGACTTTTTAAATTATAAAATTTTAAAAAACAATGATCAATATTTTTTTGATACTAAAATAAATCTCAAAAATATAAAACTTTTAATTAATTTTTTAGGTTTTGAAAAAGAAGAAGGTGTGGAATCATCTATTTTAATAAAAGGGATTTTAAAAAAAAATAATGAAATTAAATTTGATTTAATTTCATTCAAAGAAAAAAATAATAAAATTTCAGTTGGGAATCTAAATTTAAATAAATATTTTAAAATCATAAGTTTAAATAACTTAGATGTTAATTACTTAAATAATAAAAAAATTAGAAATGAGTTTATCTTAAAGAAAGTAAAATCAAATTACATTATTACAGGAAAAAATTTTGATGCTACTAAATTAATTAATAAAATTGTGGATGGTGAAGATAAAAACTCTTCTATATTTGATAATTTTAATTCTTCTATTAATATTAAAATTAATAAAACTTATATCGATGAAATTAACTTCATTAATGATCTTTCTGGAATCTTAATTTTTAAAAATAACAAAGCTACTGATGTTAAATTAAATTCCTTTTTTCCTAATAAAAAAAGAATTAATTTATTAATTTCAACAAATAAAAAAAAAGAAGAAACAATTAGATTTACTACAGAGTATCCAAAACCCTTGATCAAAAGGTATGATTTTATTAAAGGTTTTGAGGGTGCATATTTAAATTATTATTCAGTAAAAAAAAATGGAATATCTGATTCATTATTGGTCATCGATAATTTTAAAATTAAAGAAGTATCGGTACTCGCAAAGCTTTTAAGTTTAGCTTCTCTTCAGGGTATAGCTGACCTGTTAACAGGAGAGGGTATAAGATTTTCTAATTTTGAAATGAAATTTTCAAAACAAAAAAATCTAACAACTATTGAAGAGATTTATGCAATTGGACCAGCTATTTCAATAATGTTAAATGGTTATATTGATTCCAAAAAATTAATAAGCTTAAGGGGAACATTGGTACCTGCTACTACTATTAATAAATCCATAGCTACAATACCCTTAATAGGAAAAATTTTAGTAGGCAAAGAAAATGGAGAGGGTGTTTTTGGGGTAAGCTTTAAGATTAAAGGGTTTCCAAAAGATTTAAATACTTCAGTAAATCCAATTAAAACATTAACACCAAGATTTATAACCAGGACTTTAGAAAAGATTAAAAAAAATTAAAATAATTTAATTTTAATATGCCTTTTTTTACCAAGCGAAAGTTTTATTAAATCATTTTTAAAAAATTCTTTTGTAATTATTAGATTTTCATTAATGACTACTTGATTATTAATTCTAATCCCACTGCCTTTAATTAATCTTCTAATCTCACTTTTTGAAATTTCTAATTTTGACAAGACGACTAAATCTACAATTGTTATCTTATCCTTTAGTTTATTTTGATTTATTGAAACTGTAGGTAGGTTGTCTCCTAAAGAGTTTTCGGTAAAGGTTTGTTTTGCTGTTACTTCACTATTTTTTGCTTCAAGTTCACCATGCAGCATTTCTGTTGCTTTATTTGCTAGCAAGACTTTTAATTCATTAATGTTATTATTTTTAATTTTTTCTATTTCATCAATATTTATATCTGTAAAAATTTTAATAAATTTCAAAACATCTCTATCATCTACGTTTCTCCAAAACTGCCAATAATCATAAGGAGATAATAATCTTTTATCTAACCAAACAGCTCCAGATTCAGTTTTTCCCATTTTAGCACCTGATGCTATAGTAATTAATGGAGTGGTTAGACCATAAGCTTGGTGATTTGAATATCTTTTAATTAAATCAACACCATTAACAATATTGCCCCATTGATCAGAACCACCAATTTGTAGTATACAATTTTCTTTTTTGTTTAGTTCTAAAAAATCATAAGCTTGTAAAATCATATAATTAAATTCCATGTAACTTAAAGACTGTTCTCTTTCTAATCTTATTTTAACACTATCAAAACTTAACATTTTATTAATCGTGAAATGTTTCCCTATGTCTCTTAAAAAGGAAATATAATTTAAATTCTTTAACCAAGAATAATTATTTACAAATATAGGTTTAGTTTTTTGGTTTTTATTATCTAAAAAATTTTCTAATATTTTTTTTATATTTATAATATTTTTTTCTATTTTATCTTCTGACAACATTGTTCGTGTTTTATCCTTGCCAGATGGATCACCAATTCTTGTTGTACCACCACCCAACAATATAATTGGGCGATGACCATGTTTTTGAAGCAATTTTAAACACATGATTTGAAGCAGACTGCCAACATGAAGACTTTCAGCGGTACAATCGAATCCAATGTAAGCTTTGATTTTTTCTTTATCTAGGGTGTTAGATAAATCCTCTACCTTAGTACATTGGTAGAAGAAGCCCCTTTCTTTAAATTCTGTTAAAAATTTATTCATAAATATGATAACTACAATATACAATATTTATTAAAAAAAAATAAGAATGGAAAAAGTTTATACTTCTTTAGGTTTAATGAGTGGTACTTCAATGGATGGTATAGATGCATCTATCATTAAATCAAATGGTGAAGATAGATATGAAGCAGTATTTGATCAATTTTTTGAATATGATGAGGAAATATACAGAGAATTGATTGATATCAGAAGTAAAATTAACTCATCGATAGATCTAAGGATTAATTCAATTTTAATAAATGAGATAGAAACAAAAATTACCTTATTTCATGCTAAAATATGTAAGCAAATTCTCGAAAATCAATTTTTAGATATAGATTTTATAGGATTTCATGGACAAACTATATTTCATAATGCAGATGAAAAAATTTCACATCAATTAGGTGACGGTAAATTGTTATCTAACGTTTTAAAGAAAAAAGTTATTTATAATTTCAGAGAAAATGACATGAATAATGGTGGTCAAGGAGCTCCGTTGACACCTATTTTTCACGATCTATTAGTAAGGCAAAATGAAATTAAATTACCTGCATGTATTTTAAATATTGGTGGCATAGCAAACATAACAATTGTTTCTTCTAAAAACCAAAATAATTTAAAAAGTTATGATATTGGACCAGGTAATTGTTTACTAGATGAGTGGGTAAGAAAAAACACTACAAAAAGATATGATAAAAATGGAGACATAGCCAAAGCTGGAAAAACTAGTAAAACTATTTTAAATCAGGCAATTGATAATTTTAATATCTTGATAAAAAATAAGAAGCTTTCATTTGATATAAAAGATTTTGATTCAGATTTTATAAGAGGACTTTCATTGGAAGATGGTCTTTCAACTTTAACAGATTTTACAGCTTCTGTAATTTATGAATCAATAATTCATGTAAATAATTTTGATAAAGAAAAAAATTTAAATGTATTAGTTTGTGGTGGGGGAAGGAAAAATGCATCATTAATCAGTGCTATAAAAAAAAAACTTCCTTATAATGTGCATTTAGAATTAATTGATAATTATAAAATAAATGGTGATTTTATAGAGTCTCAGGCCTTTGCTTATCTTGCAATAAGAGCTTATTTAAAAAAAATGATATCATTCCCCCAAACTACAAATGTTAAGAGACCTTGTTCAGGTGGGGTTATAATTGAAAACTATTAAAATAAAGCAGATTCTTTTTTAATGTATTTATCTAGACTTTTTGTTAAAACATCTTCACTATTGGTAAAAAAATGGTTAGCATCATTTATTGCCTGAAAGTCAACTTTAATTCCTTTTTGAGCACTCAACCTTTTATCCAAATCATTAATATCTCCAATGGGAACAAGCTCGTCTTTTTTACCATATATCATAAGACCTGAAGTTGGGCAGGGAGACAAAAATGAGAAATCATATACATTTGGTTGTGGAGAGATTGCTATAAATCTATTTAT
>Ga0114997_10004833_pt1 | contig 10394 bp, 10 predicted proteins | sample ArcticOcean_MG_C_2_FD_87045 | JGI IMG/M metagenome (GOLD analysis project Ga0114997, IMG submission 87045) | Marine microbial communities from western Arctic Ocean - ArcticOcean_MG_CB4_136 | ecosystem: Environmental > Aquatic > Marine > Oceanic | place: Arctic Ocean: Canada Basin | collected... | reverse complement strand
GTTGAAGAAAATGAAATTTCATCTTTGCGATCGTACGATGTAAATATCTTTCGTTTTATTGAACGTTCCCTCTAATTGGTCGCGCAATCTGTCGCCGTACGGATGCGTATCCAAGTACACAATACGAGGGTCGACTTTCTTCTTGGCCATTTTCTTTTTCAGACTTTTTATTTTTTCGTTATTTCGCCGGGATACGAAAACAAGTACGTCTGCTGAACTCATATACGTGTCCAGTAAATCCTGCGGACTTTCATTTTCGTCAAAGTGCATCACCTCAGAGTATACGATTTCTTCCATATTCGGTTTAAAATCAATATCGATTTCCTCCGTATCCGAATCTTCGGTCGTATTATTCTCTGGCACTTTCTCTGATGCTTTCTCTGATGCTTTCTCTGGCACTTTCTCTGATGCTTTCTCTGACACTTTCTCTGGCACTTTCTCTGGCACTTTCTCTGATGCTTTCTCTGACACTTTCTCTGGCGCTTTCTCTGACGCTTTCTCTGACGCTTTCTCTGGCACACGGCTTTCTCCAGGTTCTTGCAGTAAATTCTCCAGCGTTTCCAGAATACCCCATAACATTTGCTTTATGGAAGGATAATTTAATATACCCAAACGCGTCTGTGATACAGAAATGGTAATGTGAGGAAATACGTATGATGAACTGTGTATCTTGGTTGATGTATGCACGACTTATAGTCCCGGTATTATTAGGTAATTTGTGTGAAGTATGGTTTTTGTACTCATTGTTTAATTTTCTCAATTTTCCGATTTCAACGCGACTGTTCGGAAAAAATAAAACTGTTCGCGGGATTATCACCTTTCCAATTGGTCATTGTATGAGTTTCATGTCATTAAGATATGCGCTGAATACGCTGATCACGGGATACCAGTGGGAACACGTGTGCATAAATGCGTCGGTAGATTCGCGCCATTGGATTCAATACTCTCTTGTGTGCGGTTTGGCGTGTAATTTAATAGAATTACCGAACTCGTACATGAAACGGAGACGAGGTATTCCGTCCGGGTTGGGCGCTTCTGGGTATCTAAGTCAAATCGTTCACACGATACTCGACCATTGTGACAGCGTATTCACAGAAAGTTTTGTCGCGTGGATGTACGGATTCCCGTGGAGTATCGTACGCAACATTATTATCATAGGACCACTTATTCATATCTGCCAATCCACTATTATCCGCCCCTTGCTATCACCCGCCCGATCACGACTCAAAGAATCTTGAATTTCGTTTCACGTTCTGTCCGCGGATATTATCCGATATTTCAGGAAACGGTGTGTCCTGTGCGCGTCTTGTATTTACGCGCTCGAGTTCAGTATTACGATTAAATTTACTGAAATCCTGGGACTCGATGTCGGAAAGATAGGATGATTGATTATACCTTTCCACTTTTCTGGCCTCCCATTCCTTGACCATTTCAGGAACAATCTTGTACAGAAACATATAGTTGAATACATGTATTGATTCTTCTTCCCCCCATCGTACCAAATGCTCCGAGGATTCAATGAAGTGTATCAATGTATTCGTTAAATTACCCTGGGGCTGTAACGAATGCCCTGTGGCTTTGTGAAAGTAGTGTTTCAATTGAGACTGTAAATAGGCAACGTTCTTTTCCGAACATACTAATTGTCTACGAGCTTGCATATGTTTTAATTCATATATTTATTTTTCATCCTTGCGCGGAAGATGTAGTCTGGAGTAGATGTAAATGCATCCGTTGTTACGCGCTAATTGGTAGAATTTATCTTCCGTCAACCGTACGAACGAACTCAAGGGATTGCCCTCGCCGCGCTCTTTCATTTTCATAAACGGAGCACCGATGGGGTCGTATTCATAGTAAGAGGCATTCGTATCGCCTTCGTTTTCATCGGGGTAATGAACAACTAAAGAAGAAGGGTTTGTGATGTAGTGAGCATTGTCTTGCTTATCGTGACGCGTATTCAACATCATGACGGACGCAAGACGGTACGCTTTATTCAACACTTCGAGGACAGGTTTCACATGCACAGGGTATGCATTGATCGCGTCGAATCCAGTGCGCTTGTAACTGAAACGGGACTGAGCAGCAAATTCGCTTTCTAGGAACGCGGCCGAGGGCTTTCGTCGATTCGCGTAGAATATAATACAGTCCCCGTGAACAAAGGATAGCTTTTGTTGTTTAGGAACCATAACGTGGTCCCCGTTTTCAGTTTTCTCAGAAAACCAGTTGGCTTTATTGAATGAGGTCATCATATCCACTCCGTGCGGTGTATTAGCTATCTGGTCGGCACTCACGCCGACATCTGGCAATTGAATCGTAACGTACCCTTTCATTTTGATATCGCGTAAAGTATAGGGTAAGGGAGGCGGAGGAGTTCCCATGGAATTTATATTTACCACACTCATTCCAAATAAACGAATACTGAACGCTTCTAGGAATTTACTGAGAACCCAGCCCTCGTCGGGGTTGTACATTTGATGCGGGTTTTCAATATGCGTAGAACGAGATTCCGTTATCATACTAAGTACGCTTTTATGGTGCTTATCGTAGATCCTCCCTTGTCTCGCCGCAAGGATGGAATGTCTAGTTTTCTCTTGAATCATGCACCGATGAAGAAGATCGGATAATAAATCGTCCTCGTTATCATCCAAACTCGAGTTGTAATATCGCGTGAGATCGGTGAGAAAATGTAAATCCGACTCGTACTGCGGCGCTTTGTTCTGTAATCGAGCACGTACAGCTTCCGCGAGACTGGAATTAATCACGCGATCTTCGATGAATTTTATCTTAGGTAAGAAAAAACAAGCAAGCATGGGATCCAGATGATATTCCCAAGTAGTGTTGGGCCCGTAGTTCATCGATACAAGATGAATGAATCCGGTGTAACTCAGTGATTGGGAACTAGCCACGTTGATGATTTCTTCGGATTCATTTGCCAATTTCACAATCTTACCCTTGATACCGCCGTCGTCCTTTGTTTTGGTTATGATACCTCCTTGAATGGGGATGTAATTGGGGTGAAGTTTTCCCAGGAAAGTTGACATTTTCGTACCGAACGCTTCCTTGGGGATATTCTTCGTAATACGGTTGAAAAAATCGGGGTAAAATTGAGTGAACAAACGAAACTCGTTATCCCGCAACTTATTCGACCGATACACTTTTTCAATCACATCTTTGCTCGAGTGATTGTTTCCGAACTTTTTGTACACAGATTTCGTGAAATCCAGTACCTTCTTAAGTTCGTGTTGATTAAGTCGTTTTTCAAACGGTCGTTTGTTTTCCTTGATTACTGGCGTATCTTTATTGGACATATCTTAATGATATATTTTTTTTCTGACCATTTCGTCTTAATAAGATGAGTCGTACTATGGATGTAATGGATACATGGCTTTGCGAATTAAAACCCGTGTGCACGGAGGAACTACTTGGGGATAATTCTAAACTACAGCGTATCGATCAATGGGTATCAGATACCAATAAACTACCCCTTCTGCTCATGGGGCCCACGGGTAGTTCGAAAACGACTTCGGTCGTAATACACCTTAAGAAGTACGGGTACACGCCAAATATAATTCACATGAGCGATTTTTCTACTACAAATGAACTAAATAATAGAGTTTTCGATCTGTTGTCGAACAGAGACGCGACCTCGTTCTTCTCGTCCGCCCCTTCTCCAATAAAAAATGCAGTTATTATAGATGATTTCGAATGCGCCTCGGTGTACCATAAATCGTTTTGTAAATTATTGATGAATTTCAGTACACAAAGTCCCATCGTGTTTATCACCAATACAAAACATCATAATTTAGTCGAATTCGTCAAAAGGAATAGCGTATTCGTCGAATTCGGTCAACTAGAGTATGACGATTTGTGGCAATGGTGTTTGAGTACGTGTCAGGTTAAGAATATCAGATTAAGTAATAAATTAATACAGAATATCATCGAAGCGTCGACTAGTGATATAAATCAACTAATACTCTGGATGTATCAAGTACACCAATTTCTTCTCCAAGGGAAGAAAACGGCGGCTATCCGTAGAATTATACTTTCCTGTCAGAGGAAACAAAAAAACGAAGGGCTTATAGAGGCAGTGAGAGATATCAATATGAACATGGTTCAAGCGTCAGACGCCGAAATAGTGTACGATATGGACCGTATTTTGCTTCCTAGAATGGTTCATGAGAATATATACAGAAACAGGAAAAATATACACAAAATCCACAAGGCCGCGCGATTGTTCAGCATGTACGACGTGTGTTACAATTATATCCATTCTCCTCCTCATTCGGAATCGCTGCACGATATTTGCGGAACCCTTTCTTGCTGGGGGGCGTCTCGGTGTTTGGATACGTCGAAAACGTACGAATTAACGCACGAAAACGTAAAGTTTCCTAAACTTATGACCATACGGTACCAGACATTTGTTAACTATAATAATTTACGAAATCTTCCGTATTGCATTTCCATCGCCCGTCGACATATGATTTACTGGGGGGACTTACTCAGAGGATACGTGTTGACAAATAATATAAACGATGTGGTCGAATTTGTGAAACATACTGGACTTAACCCTAAGCACATTGATAATATCCTGAAATTATCCTCCCTTCATTTGAAAAAAACCGTGCGGTACAGTAATCAAAAACAAATTCAACTTTGCAAAGAATTACTCGGTTAAAAAATGTATGCTGTACATTATAGAGATTATGGAGTGTTTAATACATATTTTAAAACCTTATTTTTTAAACGAAATCATGAACATCATGGACGACGTGACAGGCGAACACGAAGGGGAGTCTACGGTGAAAACGACAACTCGCTCTAAGCATAACAAAGAGGGGTTGGAGATTGTTTCCAAACATATTCGAGAAGATTGGAAGAATACGAGGGAGATAAGAAACAAGGCGTGCGATCGTCTCGAAGTGATGACGAAACATAAATGCAAGACATTGAATAAAATACTGAGAAACACCTTGGACGAGTTGTCGAACGGGTTTGTATCCACTTTTGATACCCCTGTTATTCACATAGACGAATTCGCACTGGAAGTGTTTCATAATCTTAGCTTTTTTTTAGCAGACGACGTGTCGAAAAAGGAATGGTTTCACACGATTATCCCAGAATGCATCGAGTCTGTGGTGTACAAAAACGTACCGTGGGATAGAATTTACGAGAAAGGAAAACAGTCTGAGAAGTATTTAAGCAGTTCGTCTAGAGAAAAGTATATGCCCGCGGAAAAGAAAAAAAGCGAAAAGGGAGCGGAAGGTGTAAAGGAAATTAAAACAGGAGGGGGGAAGGAGTCCTTTGTGTTCAGCGTGAAAGGTTCGGAATCTGCTTCGAAGTGGGCAAACACTACAAAACCAGACTTCGCGTTGAAGAAACTTTCCAATCGAACCAATCACTCGTCCAGTCACACCGATGTATCGAAAATCAGCGGAGCGACAAGTCGGTCTGGTGGTACTGGTACGGGTACCACGCAAAGCAGCGCGCCGAGTAGTACGATGGTATTGAACGCGTGAAATGGTATAAAAGAAATAGAGGTTCTTTTGTAGAAGACAATGCCTACAACGAGTTCTGTTAAATTTAATATTAGAAAGTTTGATCTATCGAAGATGTCGAGTGATGCTGTTATTGTTATGCTGGCAAAACGTAGATCCGGGAAAAGTTATCTGTGCAGAGATATCCTGTACAATCAAAGAAAAATACCAGACGGAGTGGTGATATCTCCCACAGAAAAAGCGAGTCCGTATTATCGCAACTTTATACCCGAAATATTCATCTATGACGACTACAGTCCTGAAATAGTAGCGAAATTGTTAAAAAGACAGGAGAAAAGAATCCAGAAGAGAAGGTCGGACGACAATCGGACATTTTTAGTAATGGACGACTGTTTGTACGATAATAAATGGGTCAAGGATGTACCGATTCGGAATATATTCATGAACGGCAGGCATTACAAAGTGATGTACTTGTTACTTATGCAATACCCTCTGGGTATTACGCCAGCGCTTCGGAGTAACATAGATTACGTGTTTCTACTAAAAGAACCGAATTTAAGTAATAGAAAAAGGTTGTATGAACACTACGCTGGAGTGTTTCCGACGTTTGATATGTTTTCTGAAACCTTGGACAAGCTGACCGAGGATTATTCTTGTATGGTGATTGATAACACAAGTCGGATGGGGAAAATTGAAGATAGCGTGTTCTGGTACAAGGCGCAGGAAAGAAAGGATTTCAGGGTAGGGGGGGAGTCGTACTGGAAGTATCATGACACAAAATTCGATAAGAATTATAAGAAGAGACAACTGGGCGTGGGGATAAAGAAGAAGTTTATTATAAAAATGGAGAACTAATACTCGGGAGATCCGCGAATCGTACCTTTGTACGCACCTCGGTCGGTATGTGCCTCGGTATTACTTTTTTCTTTCTCCTCGTAATCAACGAAATCTACGTTACTATCACTGTACCCCTCGAGCAATGTATCATTACTTTTCTCGATGTATTCGGACATGGATTCGTTTGTAATAATCGTTACGTGTTTTTCTACATCAGTCGCGTTACTCGGATCTCTAGGATTTAATTTACTTTGTTCCCCCGAATCCATGTACGATAGACGCGAAGTTAGTGGCGGATTTAGAATAGCCGACCCTTTCTTTTGAAGCGGACCAACCTTTGCAACCATATGGGTTTCCGTGCTCGGTATTTCACTCGATATCATCTTGGGCTCGTTATGAATCGCCTTGACCACTTCGTTAATGGCCTTGGCGGTAATGGCCTTGACAGTGTTTTCTGAATTATCCGGACACTTGCACGAAATTTCGATTGTATTCCCGGGATGCTCCCTCGATCGAGCTTCGTCTACGTTTTTCTGCGTAATGTAGATAAAAATAATCAAAGTAAGCCACGTAGCTAGAATACCAGACGTTAGCACAAGATTCAGGTGCGTCATTTACATTAGCACACACATTTTTTTTACAAGACGTTTCTAGATTCGACTATTTCCCTCACTCTGGCTAATGTAAGTTTACTTACCGACTGTTTTTCAATCGGAATCGTAAGCACCCTGCCGTCGGACAATGGATACTTTAACACAAGATCGCGCTTATAATTCACCCTGATGATCTGAATCCCACTTTTCCACGATTTAGCCACAACCTCCTCCCTCTCGCTATCAGGGGCGTACTTATCATCCTGCCATTTCCGCGCCTTTTCGAAAAAAGGAACAAACCAATCCGAAGCATCGTCCGTAATACACTTCATCAGACTCAGCACTGGTTTCTTTACGTGGTCGATATAAGCATAGTAATCAATATCGAATTTACCCCCTTCGCCCTCACTGCTATTCGACGATTTTATCATACTCGGGTGTTCAATTCGGTCGCCCTGTTTCAACGACTTATGTTGTTTCACCGAACCCATGATCACAAACATATACGCCAAACGATCGTTTACCTGGGGAGTATTTGGATCTCCACGTGCACGCATGCGCTGAGCAAGGACATTGTGCGCGATTCTGTCCGGGAATTTATAATTAGAATTTAACGTTTTCGTGATTGTCATCATTCTTTTTTCAATATTATTCGATAACAACCGTTCCATGACACCAGAGAAGAAGGATTTGGCCTCTCGGATTGCCATGTCGTGATCCCCGTAAGCACCCGAACCGTCTAGTAGAATATCAAGTAATCCAGTGTAAATAAATTTCGTCAAAGGAGCGTTATCCCGTCGTTTTGTCACAATGCCCATGGATTTGCGGACGTATTTTTCAGGATCGTGTTCGTATAAATTACCGACATACCGTTTCCGCGAGAATAAAATAAACGGAGTGAGTACCTTTTCGTACTCTAAATTCATCGGACTTTTCAATGATTTGGAAATCTCCTCTCCCAGCCACACACCTTTATCAATGCAGTATCGGATTCTATCTTTTTTCGACATGATATCGCCGGGAACGGGGAATGTGATAAAAATAGAATCCGTATCACCGTACACAATCTTCGTACCCTTGATTAGTTTCTTCGCATCCTCCGCGGAATTCATCAACGATTCCCGACCCTTTGATGTCACTGCAGCCGCGGATTCGGGAGAGTACACTGCGCTGATATCCGCGCCCAGAGCTCCGTAAATAGAATTCGCACTCACCTTATAGGCCAACTGAAGAGAGTTAAGCATCTTCTTTCGAAACGGGTCAGTTTCCGTTTTAATTAACACCCTCGTATCTTTTCTAGCTTTCAAGAGTTTTTGTAACGTACGCGGTAACACTCCCAACTCGTGTTCGTTATTAGTGGCAAAAACCGAGGTATGTTCAATCAACGTTTCGGGATTCCTGTACTTGATTTCATTGTACGTGTAATTAGGCAGATCCATATATTTTTTATCCATGACAAGTGTATCTGGGCTTATGTTTTCGCTTATCATAACGCTAGGGTACAGACTGTTGAAATCAAGTACCGTGACCTCGTCGATGTGTAATCCCACAATTGGATCAATAACCTTCGCACCTTCGTAGGGTACTTTTTCCCGATCTCCTCGGAAAATATCTTTCATAATCAGTCCCGATTTAAGACACTCCTGTGCTACTTGACTTTGCGTCTTGATACTTTGACCTCGAACAAACAAGTACGACAACGGGACACACGATACATTCGCCATCCCGATGTTAGACGTCAGTATATCCAATTTATGCACGAGATGATTACACAATTCGCAATCCCGGACACAGTACGTCGCGATTTCCGCCCTGTCTTCGGCCGTTTTCTCAAACTTCTCAAAGATTTCGCGCGGACTCAGATCGAGCTTGTTCATGTCGTCATTGAGGAATAACTGCGACACGGATTTCAAACTGTAACTTTCCAATTTATGTTCGCGCTGAATCGCCCTGTACGTATCGATCTGAACTCTTCCCTCTAGATTGATTAATCCGTACGTATTATCCCCGTAAGCTGAACTTTTCATGGATATTTCCCTGAAACTGGGTTTTCTTCCTAAAATACGATTCGCGGTCGAAAAATACGACGTCGCGCCAAGCATTTCAGCTCTGTCCCATAAATATTTATTATCAAACCCGAATATATTATGACCCACCAAGACGTCGGGGTCGGTTTTTTTCAATTTCATACAGTACCCCTTGATCAATTCCTTTTCAGTCCCGTACGACTGTACGATACAATCTTCGGGGTATACCTTGGAAACACTGCCAAGAACTCCAATCCATCTCTCATGAATACAAGCCTTGTCGTCCGTGGGTTTGTAATCTGGATGATTGTACCAATGCAATGTTAATCCGATCTGAATCACCTTGTCCGTTTCCTTTAACGCGTCGGGGAAACTTCGCTTGTCTCCGCTGAAACACTCGATATCGAACGATCCCACCAGTAAAGGAGCTTGCGAAGAATCTTCAGTTGCTGTTCCTCGGACGTTTTTCCACGAACATTCAATATCGATATCCGTCGTAGCCAACGCCTCCTCGCTGTCGGAATAACTGGCTATTTTAATCCACCCACAGGGTTTTATTTTCCGCAAATGAAAGAAACGCAATAGGGGTTCTAACTTTGCCTCACACGTTATTAGACGCGTGGGTTTTCCGCGATACGGCACGGGTGAACTGAGTAGTCTGCATATCTTCCTCATGGACCATGAAGAATTGTACACGATCTTCAGGTACTGAATACGTTTTCCGCCCGTGAATTCGTTAAACGGTACTCCTGTCACGGTACTCATTTTCACGATCTTGCAATACTCTCTTGCACATATTTGTCTCATAAAGGACATTAAATTTCCCGATCCAATTTTAATAGGAATTTGGATGTAATGATACGGCTGAAATCCGGTTATTTTCACATGCACGGATTGGGCTTTTATTGTCCTTCCGTACCCGTGAATCACGAATTTCCCGTTCTGATCTCTTGAGGACCAAGTTATAGATTGATATTTTAACATTGTATATACTTCTACAGGATTCACTCGAATTATAGTTGAATCAAAATAATCTCACGCGTAAAGTAAAATAATCTCACGCGTAAAGTAGACCTTATGAATTTAGAAAAAACCGAACTATTTGTTCTCCCAGTGGTATGTCTTCTCGTACTATACAACTTCCCTGAACAAAAGGAACGACAAAAAGAAAAAATACGATCCTCGGTTGTATTCCTGTGGATCGTATTCGCCTTTATGTTATTCCGCGTCGTGCCCGCGTCAGTCCCGTTTGTACTGCCATTGATGTACGTATTATACATTAAGGGAATCGTGCATTAATTAAAAAACCCTACATGGTTACGATGTCTGACGTGAATGTCCGCAACCCTACATGGTTACGATGTCTGACGTGAATGTCCGCAACCCTACATGGTTACGATGTCTGACGTGAATGTCCCCAACCCTACATGGTTACGATGTCTGAC
>Ga0114997_10004830_pt1 | contig 10396 bp, 9 predicted proteins | sample ArcticOcean_MG_C_2_FD_87045 | JGI IMG/M metagenome (GOLD analysis project Ga0114997, IMG submission 87045) | Marine microbial communities from western Arctic Ocean - ArcticOcean_MG_CB4_136 | ecosystem: Environmental > Aquatic > Marine > Oceanic | place: Arctic Ocean: Canada Basin | collected... | reverse complement strand
TTATTATTTAAATTAATTAATAATTTTGTTATTGCTTCTAATTTATTATTATTCATACTTTTATATATGAATAATAATAATATTGAAATTAAACTTAAAATAATTTTTTAATATTTAATAAAATTAATAAAGTAATTTGAACAATCAATCCAGATATACCATCATGATACATACTTTTTACAACACCTAATTTTTCATAATAATGTTCCTGAAGTCTTGGAAATAATCTACTCCATTTCATTATAAATCCATATAATGCACTAATTATAAAAGATACTATAAGAAATAAAAAAACAGAAGAAATATTTTTAATATTTTTAGGGAATGGGGTTATCTTAAAGATTATAGGTTGAGTAGTAGCTCCAACAAAACCTGCTATTAAAGCTGCGGATAATAAAGTATGTTTTTTAAAGTATGGATTTAAATCTTTAATAAAAGGCATTATTATATTAATATTTTTTGGTAATTTTTCATAATTTAATGCCATAAATCTTAAACAAACGTCCCATAATGCTGTAATTGTAAATGTTAATATTATAAGTTTGTGATAATTCATATAATATTATAAAATATAATAATTAAACAATAGATAGTAACATAATTAATCCACCTATTATAGATAAATTTTTCATAAAATAATAATATTCACCCTTTTTTGTAGGAAAATGATATAGTAATGTAGCCATTATTGTAAAAATAATTAAGGATAATACCGAATAATAAGATAACAGAGGTAAACTATGTGTTTGTAAATTATACATAATAATTAATGGGGGTAGAATTTCTAAAATAATAACAGCAATAATAGTTAAATTATATAGAAAATTAGGTAAACCCTTTATCCAAAATACTTTTTTAAATTTATTAACAGTATTTTTAAAATTTTTGACCTTACTAATACCAGATAAAAAAAAGATTAGTAACATCAAAAAACATCCAAATAATAACATCATATACAATATAATAATATTTTATTTTTTTTTGGTTTTTCTTTTACCACCGCTAATTAAACGACTGATTAATCCTTTTTTTCTTTTTGTCCTCTTTTTCTTATTAGTTTTCTTATTTTTACTATTAGTTTTATTTTTTTTCCTTTTCTTATTTTTAATTTTTAATTTTTTTTTCTTTTTTCCGTTTTTCATAAAATGTTCAGAAGGAATATATCTTAAAAAATACCAATTCCATTCTGTAGTCCCTCTTGATTTTTTATTTTTTAATTTTCTATACATATCAGCTTTTTCTTCTCGCATTTTTTCCAATGTGGATTGAACACCATAACAATCAGGACTGAATCTTCGTAATAATCCTGTTTGTCTTAATCTATTTTTTTGTTGTATTTTGAAAAGAAATTGACTCATACATAATATACGATTAGTGTTATAATAAGGTCTATCAACAAATATAAATGCCAAATAAAAACTTAACATAGTATCTAATGTGGCAATTCTAAGTTTTTGATTTTTGATATTGAGTTCATTATAACTATGACAAGCTATTGGTTTATAAATAAATACAATAGATTCTGGCCCAACACTAACTTCATAATGCGGTGCTATAATTTCACCAACCCCTTTTTGTTTAGTAATAGTAATATTTTTAACGTCATAATCTTCTAACCTTTCTTTCAAAATTCTTGCTGCAGTTTCAGGTTCTTCAGATAATACGTCAAAATCTGGAATTTTTGGTATTTGTTTTAGTTTTAAATAATTTAAATTTTTTAAATAAAGTCTATTCGCAAAAGCACCGAAAAACACACAACCTTGACCAATTAATGTATCTCTTGTAACTGTAAAAATTCTTTCTTCAATATTTTCTAATATTTTTTCTTCTTCTATATAATCATCTGGTATTCTTAATTGTCCTCCACCTTTTTTTATTAATTCCTCCTTTGTTCCATATTGAAATAAACGTTGAATATCTTCAACCTTGCAAGATTTACCTCTTAAAGGATAATGTTTATTTAATAAAGTTAATCTTTTTAAAACTTTTTCCCACCTACCAATATCTCCAGCTGGACGACTTAATTCTAAATACATTGCCATTCTTAAATAATCAGGAGGACAATAATACATATTACTAACTAACAAACACTTATTATGAATTTTATTATATAATTCTGGTACTAAATATGTAATATCAGCTACTGGCATGAAATTAACATAAACTTTAAATGTACCAGGATGCATTCCTGATTTTGCTTCTACTTCAACAAAGCCTTTTTTATAATATATATCTGCTAATTTTTTCGCATCTCTTAAAGGATTTGGGGAAAAAAAGTCATAATCAGGTAATTCAATAGATTTATCATAAAATTGGTCAAGTATCGGTAATATATTATTAATAGCAGTTCCTCCATAACATATTCTTTTTGATTTTTTTAAAAAATTTTCAACAACAGTAATAATTTGTTTAACTTCAGGATTTTCTATTTTTTTTCTCCCTGTTTGTTTCTCGATTTTATCAACAGCTGAACGTAAAACTGCTAATTCACATTCTTCAAATGACATATTTTTTTGGCATTCCATAGTAGTATTAATATATAATTATATAAAAAATATATATATATTAAAGTGAGATTTTACCCGCTCCACCTAATATATTTGTTTCTTTAGGTTTAAAACTTAATTCTTTAGGGGCATCCTGAGGTATTGGAATCTTTACAGGTTTATATCTAAGGTTGCTTGGTTTTAATTTAAAAGCGGAACCATTTTCATTGAAAATATTTATATAATGTTTTAAATGTTCATCGAATATTTGAAAATTCATAGTAACAAACTGTATCCCAAATGTATGATGTAATGCTGCTGATGAATTAGACGTTGTATTTGTAAAATCAGGATATGATATACCTAAATATTTTTTATTATCTTCAATTAATGATTCAGGATCATAAGCGTCTTTAACCTCTAAATTTTTATATGAATGAACATAAGGCATTCCAATACCTTCTGTGCTTTTATCAGACATACTTATTAATTCTTCAAATTTGCTACCAATATAATTATGATTTACATCATTTATGCTGATAATTACCTTTCCCTTTAATATAAATAAAGGAATATTAGAAATACTATAATCATCGACTTTGGCTCCATCAAATCGTAAATTATCAGTTACCAATCTATCTTTAGAAGATTCTGTACCAAAAACTTTTATAATTGTCTTATGCATTTTATTATAAATAGTTTTATTATTAGTTTTTATTCTAAAATTCAAAAATAAAGGATCTTCTTTATTAGCTGGAAGGTTATACGCAGTTACATTTATTTTTTCCATTACGTCCTCAAAATTTAATTGATTATAAGTTCCTTTTAAACAATGTCTTCCATTTGAATTTGCAGGGCCCCCAGCCGCAACAATTGGAGTACCACTTTTTGAATATATTTCAAAATCTAAAAATCTTACACCTTGTTGTATAACCTCTTCTAATGGTTTCAAACTAACCCAATCTTTTTTAGAATTACCACCACAACAAGAATTATAACTACTCATAATATAAAAATCTCTTAATTTTGGATGCTCTCCACCTATTAACTTTGTATGTATTCCAGATTCGCAATTTTTACCATTATCATTACAACCACTAATTACAGCGATTTTTGTTCCTCCTAATAACTTATAGAATGCTTTTATTCGTTTATTATTATAAGATTCTAAAGATAATTTACTATGAATATAATATATTATAACCCAAATAAGAAAAAAAGAAACTGAAAATAAGAAAAGAGCACCCCATTTTGATTTATCGTTTATAGTTTTTATAAATTCCTCTTTAGCGGCGTCAATTGCGTCATTAATTTTTGTAGTATTAAAACCTATAAGTGGGATTTTATTTATTGCTACTACTTTAGCATTCATCTATATATATATATTTATAATACAATATAAATTTTTGTTATGCTAAATATTTAATTAATCTTATATTTAAAAATTTTATATTATATTATTTTAAATGACAGGAGGATTAATGAATTTAGTAGCATATGGTAGTGAAAATTTATTATTTAACGGTAATCCTAAAAAAACATTTTTTAATGCCACTTATCAGAAATATACTAATTTTGGATTACAGCGATTTAGAATAGATTTTGAAGGTTCTAAAATATTAAATGATAAAACTAATACTATTCTACAATTTAAAATTCCAAGATATTCTGAATTATTAATGGACACATATTTTGTTATTAATTTACCTGATATATATAGTCCGTTTTATAATTTTCAAAGTGAAGAAGGCATAGAATCCAAAAATAACCATTCTTTTGCTCCATATGAATTTAGATGGATTGATGAAATAGGGACAAATATGATAGAAGAAATAGAAATATATAGCGGTGGCGTAAGTTTATCAAAATATAATGGAGAATACTTAAGTTGTTTAAAAGAAAGAGATTTTTCAACAGAAAAAAAAGGATTATGGAATAGAATGTCAGGAAATACTGTTGAGTTAAATGATCCCGCAAATGCCAATGGTAATGTTAATACTTATCCAAATGTTCAATGGACAAATGATAATTATTCTATTGAACCATCTATTCGCGGGAAACAATTATATATACCACTTGATTCCTTTTTTTGTGAATCAAGTAAAACAGCATTACCATTAGTTGCTTTACAATATCAAGAAATAACTATTAAAATTACATTAAAACCTCTTATGGATTTATATACAATTAATAATATAAATGATACACCTGATTTAGAATCTGGATTAAGTTATAGAATTCAACCTAATAAAAATATCCTTGATCATCAATTATGGAGATTTTTACAACCGCCTAAAGATATTTCAGCAAATACATTATTATATAATCAAAATTTTATTGATTGGAAATCCGATCCACATTTAGTAGCAACATATGGGTTTTTGTCCAATGAGGAAAGGAGACTTTTTGCTGCTAAAGAACATAAAATACTTATAAAACAAATTTATCAGTATGATTTTTTAGATGTCAATGGTTCTAAAATTGTAGAAATTGAAAGTAAAGATATGGTAAGTAATTATATGTGGAGATTCAGAAGAAGTGATGCATTTTTAAGAAATGAATGGTCTAATTATACAAATTGGGCTTACAAAGATGTTATACCTAAAACCTTAGAATCTTTTAGAAATAATTCTTCAATGCCTAATCCAGCAGATTTTTTTATTACTGGAAATATTGTAAATAGTGATGGAACAGAATATCCTGTTAATTTAAAAAATATTATGATTGATTTAGGTATTACTATGGACGGTATTTATAGAGAATCTGTTTTTCGGTCTGGAGTTTACGAATATATGGAAAAATATATGAGAACAAGTGGTGGAGCAAAAGATGGATTATATTGTTACAATTTTTGTTTAGACAGTAATAAAAGAAAATATCAGCCCAGTGGGGCAATGAATGTAAATAAATTCAAAAAAATAAGTTTTGAATTTAACACTATAGAAACTCCTATTGATTCCGAAGGAAATAATATAGAATATATTTGTGATAGTGAAGGTAACGCAGTTGGATTTCGTAAAAAATCCTCAAATTTAAAAGAATACAGTTTTGATTTAAGAATATTTGAAGAAAGATATAATGTTATGATTATTCAAGGCGGTAAAATAGGTTTATTACATGCCAGATAATTTAGAATATATATATTAAATATTTTCATAATATATATATATATATATGGCTGCCGCCGCGCCCACACAAAAAATATATAAAGTATATATCGTTTTACATGGACAAGGAATAAGAGCAAGTGATAATTCACCAAATGCCGGTTTTGTTTATACAGGTACTCAACAGGGTGCTATGGCTGATAATTTTTTTCAAGTTCCCCCTAATACTCGTATTTTTAGAATGGTTCCACCTGGACATGTATTTATGTCACATATCGAACTTAATAAAGAGTTAAGGAATTTTTTTAATCAACCAATTACTGAATGGATGAGAACATTTTTAAAACATACTGAACTCCGGGGTGACCAAGCATCCGCAATTATGAATCAAGGTATTGTTGATCCTGACTCACAAACTTATATAAAATCACGAGCCATTTTTAATAAGATGCTGCAGTTATTTGAATATAAAGATTGGATTACAAATGAAAGATTAGAAACTGATTATGGCACTGTCGAGGATAGACTTGAATTTGGAATTTGGATTACAGAAGAAAACAGAGACTGGGGGACACCTGTTTATAGCGCTACTAATAGGGCATTTCTTACAGATACTGGACAAGCAAGAGAAGTCCCAATTAGTGTAATTATTAATCAAATACGCAACAATTATGGTGTAGAGAATTTATTTGAATTTTATGTGGCTAATTGTTCTCCTGTTTCTCAAGATTTTAGAAATAAACACGCACGGTTAAAGAAAGGTGATAATGGACAATGGTACCGTAATATTTCCGAATATACTACCCTACCAGAATCAATAGACTTTTGGAGAAATACATTAAATATGTATGTAAAAAGAATTAAAATATTTCAAACCGGTAAATTAAGATTAGAAGAATTCAAAAAAATTATAAGAACAAAAAATTTGAGAAAAAAAAAGAAAAAAAGAAAAAGAGAAGAAGAAACAGAGCCTATAGATTTTCCAGCACAAGATACTGTATGGGGTATGATGGATGATGAAGAAAGAATTGACAATTATAGATTAATGAATGGAATTTTAAAATTTTATCCTTTATGGTTAGAAAGAGCGACAGAACCAGAAAAAAAAAAAATAAGAGATGAAATTAAATTTTACATACAATCAGTTTCTACTCCATATATTTATCCAATTAGGGGTGGTGACCGACATCAACTTGGAATATCTCAAATAACAAAATATCAAGGAGTTAGATACTCGAAAAAAGGAAAGAACAAAGGAAAAAAAAAGAAAGCGAAAAGAAAAGTGTGGGCGTGGTATACTTTATCTAAAGAATTAATTAAAAAAATAAGACAAAACGTAAAGCTTGCTAAAAATGATGTAGTAAAACAGGAATTTTGTAATTTAATAGATTCTATATATGGACAACGCATCGGCGAAAAATATGCTTATCCACATCGCGGAAAAGAAGTCGTTTTTAATTGTAATAATCTTGGAGCAGCGGTTCCGCCGGAACAGATGCCTGTTATTGGACGACGTATAGTTGAACCAAAATGTAGAGGATCCCATGGACCAGCTCGAGGAGCACGTGGAAGATGTGTAATACAAGGAGGAAAAAGAAGAACACGAAAAAAAAAGCGACGCAGAAAAAAAAGAACTAAGCGTAATAAACAAAATTGAATTAATATAAAAATATATTTATTCAATTATAAATATGGAAATCTACAAATGTCTTCACGATATTATAACTTTGATTGAAAACAAAGAGCCTTTGCTTAAAGCTCGTGGAGTTTTTGGAAACTTAATATTAATAGATACTAATAGTTTGAAATATAACGAAAGACTTGAAGGTGCAAATATATTTAAAATGTTATTAGGTATAAGTGATAATAATCCTTTCAATGATTGTGGGATTGAAGTTGATGAAAACTGTAATCTTACTATTTTAAAAGAATTAAGAATATCTTCTCGAGATTGGAGTTTATTAATAACGTTTTTAAAGAAGGGTAACATACCTTTTTATGACAAATATATAAAAGATGGAGAATACTCTACTTGTATCAATATTGATTTGGAAAGATTAAATGTTATTTGTAATAAATTAGGCGGGGTTCCTTCATTTGACTTGTTTTATGAAAATTTTCATAAACAAGGAGGAGCAGCTGAAAAAAAACGAAAAGGATATGATGTAGACAATCCAACTGAACCAAAAGAAGATGAAAAAAAATTATATCAATGGGCTTGTTGTACTTATATACAGCCTTGTGAACTTGGTTCCTTCTTACTAAATCATAAAGCTTATTATGGATGGAATTTTACAAAACAAGTTAGAGCATCTGGTCAGCGAGGATATTGGAGCGCTTATTATCGTAGAGTGGAAATGGACAAAATATGGTGAAAGAGATATCGATGAAGAGGAAAAAGATGATGAGACAGAAAGTTATGTTCGTGCATCACTTGTGTTAGATGGATTTCATCCTTTTTGATTCTTCACGCGGTCCTTTGACAGTATAATTTCTTGACTATTTTCTAATTCTTCTGGTATTAATGATTTGATTTTGTCATAATTAATTGTTTCGTTTTTTAATAAATCTTCAGCCAAATCTTCCAAATATTTTTTATTTGTTTTTAATAATTCTATTGTTTGTTTTTCAATATTATTAACAATTTCTTTACATTTATTAGTGGCTTGGATAGTTAATTGTTTTCCTAACTCTCCCATAGCATCAGGATTTAATGGTCCAATTTCTTTATTCATACCCCAAGAATTTGTATAATTTGTAATAAGAGAAGATACTTTTTCTATATCGTCACTTGCGCCAGTAGATACATTATTGTACATAATCAATTCAGCACATCTTCCTCCTAATAATACAGCTAGTCTACATAAAATTTCTTGTTCTGTCATTATTTTTTTATTAACTGGTTTTTGTTGACTATAACCAAGAGCTGCCTCCCCTCTTGGTACAATACTAACTTTTACCGGTTGTTCGGTATATTTTAAAATATACCCCATTAAACAATGTCCTGCTTCGTGATAACTAACTCTTTTTCTTTCCTCAATAGATAATACTCTTTCTCTTTTTTCTCTTCCAATCATAACTTCATCTATAGCATTTTGAATATTATTATCTGTTAATTTATTTTTTTCATTGTTATTTTGAATTGCGCGTATTTTTGCTTGATTTGCTATATTTGCTATATCAGCACCAGATAATCCTGCTGTTCTTTCAGATAAAACTGAAAAAGAAGCACACCGCGGTAATATCATATCATCAAAATATAATTTACATAAATTTTCTCTTTCTTCGCTATTTGGTAAATCAAAAAAAACTTTTTTATCAAATCTTCCTGAACGTGTCAACGCAGGGTCTAAAAATTTTATTAAATTGGTAGCAGCGAATACCATAATATTGTTTTTTTCTTCAAAACCATCCATTTCAGTTAATAACTGATTTACGGTTGAAGCTCTTTCAGAATTACCTCCCAATTGTCTTTTTGTTCCAATAGCATCTATTTCATCAATAAATATAATACAATTTTCTTTACCTTTTGCCTTGGCAAATAATTCTCTAACTCTTTTTGCACCAACTCCAACATACATTTCTATAAATTCTGAACCTGAAGCAGTAATTAAAGGTATATCTAGTTTTTCAGATAAGGTTTTAACTAATAAGGTTTTACCAGTTCCAGGTGGACCAGCTAATAAAATGCCTTTTGGTAATTTTACGTTCCATTCTTCGTATTTTTCTTTATTTTTTATGAAATCCATATAATATTTAATTTCATCTTTGACAGATTCTAATCCTATAATTTTATCCAAAGCATCCTTCTTTTTTTCGTTTTTAAATTCTTCTTCTTTTTTACCCCAACCTTGTTTATTAGCAGTATATACAAACAAAATAAAAATAAATAAAAAAAGTAAATTATTATCCTTTTCTGGAGGTACTGGTTCTTGCGAATAAAACCAATTCATAATAAATAGTCAAGATGTTTTATCTCTATTATGGTTATTTAATTCTTCTATTTCTAAAAATTGCCCCCCCCCCATTCCACGGTATCATTTCAGAAACATCCTTTTTTATGAAAACATCTTGATATATATAGTGTTTTAACAATAATTGTAATTACTTTTTGTATGTAATTACACATAATAAATATTTTTAATTGATAAATATTTATTATTTATAATTTCAAATATGAGAATGGGTCATATGTAAAAAGAGCAATTTTCATAATAACAAATTCAGGTATTTTTTTTAATTCTTCGATGTTCATTAGTGTCTTTTGATACAACATTTGTCTTTTTTCTGCGACAAGAAATTTTGCATATTTTCTAATTTCATCTCTTAATTTAAAATTAAGGTTTTCCCTTTCTATTTGAAATATAGGTCTGTAAATTTCTTTATTTTCTGGACGCCCCAATAATCTATACCCTGTAATAAGAGTTCTATTATTAATCCAAAAAGCTAATCCTTTATTAACTAAAGGGTGATTTTCCCACATGACATTTCTTCTATGTTGTGGTAAATCTTGTTCTCCAAGGTTTCCCATTCTGGTAATCCCGCTAAATATAAGTTCGAACGATGATAGAGTTGATATCTGCGTGTATTGAGCACCAACTTCTTTATAAATAATTTCATAACTATCAGGATTTGCTCTACACCAGGCTCCATTAACTGTTCTTTCAAATTTACCCTTGTCCAAAATTATTCTTCTCCAAGTTAAACAATCAAGAGGTCGTAATCGATAAGAGGTCATATTTGATATATACTAAAATTATGTTAGATTAACTATTATCAATTTTCTAATCCCCATCTTCCCAT
>Ga0114997_10004829_pt1 | contig 10396 bp, 8 predicted proteins | sample ArcticOcean_MG_C_2_FD_87045 | JGI IMG/M metagenome (GOLD analysis project Ga0114997, IMG submission 87045) | Marine microbial communities from western Arctic Ocean - ArcticOcean_MG_CB4_136 | ecosystem: Environmental > Aquatic > Marine > Oceanic | place: Arctic Ocean: Canada Basin | collected... | reverse complement strand
CTAGAGAAATAGAAGCTAAATTATATAAAAGGGGTATAGATGTTTTATCAATAAAAAAGGAATTAGTTCAAGTTTTCAACTCTGAAAATATCGGGAAAAAACTAAATAGAAATTCTCAGTTTAATAGTATTTTAAAAATAGCAAGTCAAGAGTTGAAAGCTATGTCTAAAACAACATTAAATGATAAATCTATTTTTGAAGCTTATGTTTTTTTGATTTCAAAAATATTTAATAATTATGTTTTTCGATTATTAAGTAAAAAAAAAATTATGAGAGAAAAAGTCTCAAAATATAAAAAACATATTACGAATAATATATGCATTTCAAATGGTATTTTTGGTTTAGTTGGAAAGTCTATTTATGATGCTTTATGTTATAATAATATTCATGTAATTTCTGCAGAACATGGATTAACAGCAGGTAACAGTAAGGATTCGATTGAACATTATTACGCGAATGAATCGCTTTCCTCAGATACTTTATTTTGTTATTCCAATGCTTCAAGAAAAACACATATGAATAATAGGAATTCTAATTTAGAACTCAAAGTTGTAGGTGCTCATTCATTTTCTAAAAAAATAAGATTTAAATCATTACAAAAGTTTTTTAATAAAAAAAGACTTAATTTAAAAAATAAGAATATTTTTTTTATTTCACATAATATTGAACTAAATATCGGTAAATATTTCCCTTATACTAAATCAAATCCAAACCTTTTCAAAGATGAATTGAATATTTTATCAACACTCGGAAAAATCAATAAAAACTTTATTTATAAACCTTATCCAACTAAACAGTATTTATTTGATAGATCTAAATATGTAAAAAATTACATAAATAAATATAAAAATATAAATTATTTTGAAGGAGAAGAGGATTTTAGATATGTTAGAACAGTAGCAGATGTGATTATTACTCAATCTTCTGAAAGTACTCTTGAGTGGTGTATTGGTTCAAATGTTCCACTAATTTTCTTGGATTCTAATCATTATGAACCGCTTGAAAACAATAAGGTTAAAAAAGCATTTGAAGAATCTTTTTTTGTCTTTAATTATGATGATTTTGGGTGGGAAAATAAATTGACATCTTTTTTGAATCTTCCTTACGATATTATAACTAAAAAATGGAATGAAAAGAAGATTTATAGAAAAAAATATGATGAAGAATATTTTTTGTCAATCAATAAAGATGCTGGAGAGATTGGATCAAAATTTATTTTAGATTTTATATATGGTAAAAATTGAGATAAAAGAAAATAGATTTTGGAAAAAATACGCGAATAATGGATCTATTTTATGGCTTAAAGGCAAAACATATTCTCATTCTCCAAAAGAATTGCTGGATACTATTGAAAGAACTAATGCCTTAAATATAAATCTATTTTTAAAAACAATTAAAGGTCATTTTACGTTTATTTATAAAAATGATTCACGGATTATATTAGTAGTTGATAGAATTAGAAGTTCACCACTTCACTATGCAAAATTAAAAGATATTTTATATATAAGCCCTTCATCTAATGACATAATAAATAATAAAAATTTCAAATCTAAGATTAATCAAAACGCATTAATAGAGATTTCAATGTCAGGTTTTGTAATAGGATCTAAATCTATTTATCAAAATTTAAATACTCTCAATGCTGGGCAATTCGCATTTTTTGAAAAAGAAAAGGTAAAAGTTGAAAATTATTTTACCTATTTTGATAAAATATCTAATAAGAGCTATGATGTTTTATTAAAGGAATTAACAGACGTCACAATATCTATTTTTAAAAAAATGATTAAAGATATTGGAAACCGACAAATCATAATCCCTCTCAGTGCTGGAAATGACTCTCGCTTAGTAGCCTCAATTTTAAAACATCTTGGCGTTGTTAATGTTAAATGTTATTCTTACGGTCAGAAAAATAATTTTGAAGCTAAAATAGCTCAAATGGTGGCTAATGAATTAAATTTTGAATGGATACTCGTTCCTCTTAGCCATAAAAGTGAAAGAAATTATTACAAATCTGATAATTATCAAGATTTTTTAAATTTTGCAGAAACCCATTGTTCAATCCCATTTATTCAAAGTATTTCAACATTTGATTATTTAAAAAAAAATAATTATATAGATAATAATGCCGTTTTTATTAATGGAAATTCTGGAGATTTCATATCAGGGGCGCATATTGATGAATTTTATAAAAAATTAGATAAATCATCTGATGAAAAAGCCATAAAAGAAGTAATACTTAACCAGTTAGTTAATAAACATTTTTCATTATGGGGATATTTAAAATCAAAAGAAAATATAACAAGAATTAAAGAAACTTTATGGAATTCAATTACAAAAGAATGTTTCGAACTTAGCATTAATAACGCTCATCTTTTTTATGAATATTCAGAATTTATTGATCGTCAGTCAAAATATGTTATTGCAGGTCAGAGAGTTTATGAATATTACGGATATGATTGGAAATTACCACTTTGGGATGATGATTATCTATTTTTTTGGAAGAAAGTTCCTTCCTCATTTAAATTTAAACAAAAATTATATTTGGATATGTTAAAAAATAATAATTTTGGAGGCGTATGGACAGATAAAATTCCGGTTAATAGAAAAAAAATAACTCCAGTTTGGATTATTCCATTAAGATTACTTGCTAAGATACCCTTTGCATTATTTGGAACTTTTGGTAAAAAAGCTTGGAAACAATTTCATATTAATGTATTTAATTATTGGATTGATCCAACTTTAATGATATGCAGTACAAGTTATATGGAAATTTTAAAGGATCTTTTTAAAAAACCTAGAAATACAGCCTCTTGGATTTCAAAAAAGTATTTAAAATTTCATAGAAATAATAATAATAAATTTGTGGTATGAAAAATTTTGCGATAATTGGAGCCTCGGGTTATATAGCTCCTCGTCACATGGAAGCAATTAAAGAAACTAATAATGAATTGATTGCAGCTTTTGATCCTTATGATGGAATAGGAATTATGGATAGTTATTTCCCTGATTCAAGGTTTTTTAAGGAATTTGAAAGATTTGATAGATTTATTGATAAATGGCATCGTTCTAAAGAATTAAGTATTGATTATATAAGTATTACATCACCGAATTATCTTCATGATGCTCATATAAGATTTGCATTAAAAAGTAATTGTGATGTCATATGCGAAAAACCATTAGTTCTTAACCCTCACAATATTGATCAATTAATTTTAATAGAAAAAGAAACAGGTAAAAGGGTGAATACTATCTTGCAACTTCGACTTCACCCTTCAATAATAGATTTAAAAAATAGAGTTTTATCAGAATTAAAAAAAAATCCTGATAAGATTTTTGACATAGATCTAACATATATAACAAGTAGAGGGAAATGGTATTTATATAGTTGGAAAGGCGATGAGTCTAAAAGCGGAGGGATAGCGACTAATATAGGTATTCATTTTTTTGATATGCTAAATTGGATTTTTGGTCCAATTAAGAAAAGTGTTGTTCATGTGAAATCAAAAGATACTAACGCAGGAATTTTGAATTTTAAAAATGCAAATGTTAGATGGTTTTTAAGTATTAATAAAAAATATTTACCTGATAAAATTAAAAAATCAAAAGTTAGAACATATAGAAGCATGAAAGTTGGTAAAAAAGAGGTTGAATTTTCAACTGGATTCAAAGATCTTCATATAGAAAGTTATAAAAAAATATTATCTAAAGATGGATTTGGGTTACAAGATTCTTTCAATTCAATTGAAACAGTCTCAATTATAAGAAATCAAAATTTAAGTCCATTAAAAGATGATTATCATCCATTCATAAAAAAAATTATTTAGCCATGAAAAATTATTTTATACATGAAAGTTCTTTTGTAGATCAAGAAGTGTTTATTGGAGAAGGTTCAAAGGTTTGGCACTTTTGTCATCTTTTAAAAGAAACATTCATCGGTAAAAACTGTTCTTTAGGTCAGAATTGTGTTGTAGGACCAAAAGTCAAATTAGGTAATAACGTAAAAGTTCAGAATAATGTCTCAATATTTGAAGGGGTTGAATGTGAAGATGATGTATTTCTTGGGCCTTCAATGGTTTTCACTAATGTAATAAATCCAAGATCATTTATAAATAGAAAAGATGAATTTAAAAAAACCATATTAAAAAAAGGAGCTACAATTGGAGCAAATGCTACTATAATATGCGGAATAACTATTGGCAAATACTCTCTAATCGGAAGCGGGTCAGTTGTCACAAAAAGTGTAAAACCTTTCTCTTTAATGGTAGGAGTTCCTGCTAAACAAATTGGTTGGGTTTCTAAAGCTGGAAATACTTTAAAATTCAACAAAGAGAAGAAAGCGTTTGATTCCTTTGACAATACTGAATATAAGATAGAAAACGATGAGTTAATAATTATTGATTAAATCAAAAAAAAACAGAATGAATAAAAAGATTTTGACTGTTATTGGTGCTAGACCTCAATTTATTAAAGCTTCAGTTATATCTAGATTAATTGAAAAAAATTTTAAAAATCAATTTACAGAGGTTATAGTTCATTCAGGACAACACTATGACAATAATATGTCTTCTATTTTCTTTAAAGATTTAAAAATTAAAAAGCCTAAGTATAATTTAAATATTGGCTCTATGAATAATAGCGCCCAAGTTGGAGCAATAATGACTTCTTTAGAAAGGATCATCAGAGATGAAGTGCCAGATTTGGTGTTGACTTATGGAGACACAAATACTACATTAGCGGCAGCTTTAGTGGCTTCTAAAATACCCGTTAAATTGGCCCATATTGAAGCTGGTTTAAGATCAAATAGATTTGGTATGCCAGAAGAAGTTAATAGAATTATAACTGATAGGCTTTCTCAATTTTTATTTTGTCCAACAGATTCAGGATTCAATAATCTAAAAAGAGAGGGAATCATTAAGAATGTTTTTGTTACTGGTGATATAATGCTAGATAGCTTTAATTATGTGAAGTCAAAATCTATTTCCACTCAATTTTTAAAAAAAAATAATATCCTTCATGACACTTATATTTTTGCTACTATTCATCGAGCAGAAAATGTAGACAACTATGAAACACTTAAAAATATAATAGAGTCATTAAATTTTTTATCAAATAAAAAAAATATCATTTTTTCTATCCACCCTAGAACTAAAAAAAACATTGAAAAGTTTGATTTGAAATTATCTGAAAAATTAAAAATTATAGACCCTCAATCATACCCAACAGTTGTAAATCTAATTTCAAGTTCTTTTGGAATAATCACTGATTCAGGGGGGTTACAGAAAGAAGCATACTTTGCAAAAAAACCTTGTATTACATTTAGAGACGAGACAGAATGGATTGAGACAACAAAACTGGGTTATAATAAATTGTTTCCGCCTGCTAAACTTCCGGAAGAAACAAAAATCATTTTAAAAACAATGAGTAACATGCCCAAGGAATTCCCTTCAATTTTTGGAAATGGTAAATGTGGTGTAAGAATTTTGGAAATTTTACAAAAATTAATTTAATGAAAGTATTATACATTAGTAGACTATTTACAGGATTAGAACAATCTGTTATTGATCAAAAATGGAACCCTACGGGCGTACCAACTATATTCAGGCTTTTGGAAAATTTAGAGAAAGAATGTGATGAGTTGAATATCGTATTTACTATTAAAGATAGATCTTTTAATTTTTTTTTAAAAGATTGTAAAATGAATTTAGGACCTTTTTCTAAAAAAATTATGATTTTATCAAATAAACAATACATTTTTTTTATATCTAAAAAAATTCAAAAATTATTTTTAGAATTTAGACATACCATTTATCTTTTTAAAACAATTTTAATTTGCAAACCGGATTTAATTTATTTTGATCATGCAAATATTTGGTCTGGAGCTTTAATAAGCAGAGTTTTTAAAGCCCCAACTATTTTTAGGGTTATGGGGATTTATCCTATCATGAGATCAGCTATTCATAGTAATAATTTAAGAAGTAAAATTTTAAAATGGCTCTATAATTCTCCATTTAAAGCAGTAATTTGTACGCAAGACGGGAGTGGAATAGAAAAATGGTTAACAAAAGCTATAAGACCAGGAATAATAGTTCATAAATTAATAAATGGGGTTCCTGATTTTAGGAATAAAAAATTTAAAAATTATAATAAAATAAAAGATCTAATAACTATAACTTTTATTGGTAAAATTGAACATAGCAAGGGAGCAGAACAGTTTATTGAATCTGGAATTATGGCTATAGAAAAAACTTTAATTAGATTAAAATTTGTGGTTATTGGATCTGGAAGCCTAAGGGATAACTTAATTCAAAAAGTAGTAAATAAAGGTTATAAAAAATATTTTAATTTTATAGAGAGGGTTCCAAATAAAAATATAATTGATTTTTTGCTTGAAACGGATATATATATATCATTAAATCGTTATGGAAATTTGAGTAATTCTAATTTAGAGGCAATTGCCGCTAAAAAATGTATGATAATACCTGATTCTCAGCCTTCTTTAGGGATTGATTTAATAATTGATGAAATGTTATCAAAAAATGCAGTAATAAGAGTAAAATCCCCCGATGATTTAGAAGGAATTGCAAATGCAATTGTTTTTTTATCTGAAAATAGCAGCAAAAGAGAACAAATTAATAATGAGATAAATAAAGTGTCAATTAAACTTAAAAGTTGGAAACACAGAATAAAAGAAGAAATAGATATTTTAAATTCAATTGTAATGAAATCTGTATAATGAAAAAAAACTTACAGGATAAATATTCAGACTGGTATAAATACATTTCTAATGATTTTCTTTCTCATAGAAAAGAACAATTTTTATCTATTGCATATCAAGCTAGTGAAGCCATTTTAAATCCAGAAGTTAGATCAGTGTTAGAATTTGGTATAGGGCGAGGCTCGACATTAGCCTTAGTCAAACATTTTGGAATACATCATAAAGGGGTAGATTTTAATGATCAACTTTTCACGCCTGATACTGTATCTACAATAATAAATTACAAAGATTCTGAAAAATATGATTTAGTTTGTGCATTTCAAGTTTTAGAGCATAATCCAAAAGAAACAATTGTTGAGCATCTTGAAAAGATGAAAGAATTCTCAAACAAATATATATATATATCAGTACCATTTAGTGGTAGATGGATTTCTATTAACATTAATATTAATCTATTCCCCAGAAGATCTTTTAAAAAAAACATTAATATAAATTGGCAAAGAGTATTTAAAAAAGTTAGACCAATTGAAGAATATATGAAAAGGGAAAATAAAGACAAATATAATCCTCACTGGTGGGAAGTAGGAGACAAGAATCTTACTAAAAATGATTTTAAAAAATTAGTAAATTCCCTTGATTTAAAAATCATTAAATCATTTCATAATGAACTTTTCCCATATCATCTTTTTTATTTAATGGAAACAAAAAATGAAGGAGTTAAATCTTAAATATCTAAATTAGAAAATTTATATTTTGGACTCTTGTTATGAGACAATAAAAAAGTATTTCTATTTAATAATTATGAAAGTTAAAACGGTTATACATCAAGTAACTTTTTCAGCAATTGGTGGAATTCAAAATTCCTTTATTCCTTTTTATAAGTTGCTTTTAAAAAAAAGTAACTTATATCATAAAATTTACGGAATGCATCCTATTGATTCATTTTATATAGAAATCGCCAAGTACTATGTGAATTTTAATCAATCATTAATCGCTAAAATTAAATTTTTATATTTTATATTTTCAAAGAGCTATATAATTCATTTCTATAATACATTAAGTAGTAGAAAAATTAATTATTTATTGAAATTAGTCCCGTCAGAAAATATTATTTATCATGAAAGAGGGTCCTCATGGAGTGCTAAAAATAGTGATATTAAAATAATAAGAAATAATGCCGAAAAGGCTAACGTGATAATTGCTAACTCTAACGCTGCAAAAATATTATTAAATAAAAGATTTAATATTGATGAAAAAAAAATTAAAGTTATCCATAATGGATTTATTAGTCAAGATTTCATCAATAATGATTCAGAAAGGTACACTTCAAATTTTTCAGTTGGATATATTGGAAGATTAGATACTCCCAAAGGAGTTCACGTTTTAGTAGAAGCTGCAAAAAAAATGTTGGATGTATATTTTTTTATTGCCGGAGATGGAGTATTAGAAAAAAATCTTAAGTTAAAATCAAAAGGATATATAAATATAAAATTCATAGGAAGAAGTCGGCCTATAGAATTTATTTCAAAAATGGATATAATTGTCGTTCCTTCTATTAGAGAACCATTAGGAAATGTAATTATAGAATCAGGTTTTTGTAAAAAAGCAGTAATAGCTTCAAATATTGATGGAATTCCTGATATAATTGAAAATGGTTTAAGTGGAATTTTATTGTCTCCAAAAAATGAATTAACAGTTAATGATTTACCAAGGGATGCTCTGCCAATTCCTGATTATGTTGTTAATCCTAATACAAAAAAATTAGTTAAACCAAAAGAAATTGACAAAAATGAATTGATTGATTCCATCATTTATTTAAAAAAAAATAAAAACAAAAGGATTCAAATGGGCTTAGAGCTATATAAAAAAGTTAAAAATAATTTTTCATTAGAAAAATATTATGAGGAGCTAGATAAAATTTATAAAACATTTTAAAAACATTATGACTTTAAAAAATATTTTTATTCAAGCTATTAAACCTAAAAGGTTTGTAGTAATGTTAAAAAAACTTTATTTAAGATTTTTTGACAGTAAGGGTTTAATTTCTTATGATGAAAATTTAAAATGGCTAGATTCAAAATGTATTTTATTTGAAGAATTTGCAAATAAATTAGATTCAAATCTATGGACTAAGTCAATAGATGTTTGTAATAAAATTAGATTAGATTCAAAAAAAAGGCTAAAAAAAATAAAATATGATTTAGGTGGAGGCGGTTTTTATCCTTTATTATATTTTATTGTTAGATATTCTAAGCCACAGGTCGTTGTGGAAACGGGAGTTGCTGCTGGATTTTCTTCATATGCGATTCTTAAAGCAATTGAGGAAAATAAATCAGGTAGATTATTTAGTAGTGATTTTCCATATTTTAGAATTCCAAATCCCGAAAAATATATAGGAATAATTGTTCCAAAAGAAATAAAAAATTCATGGGAGCTATTTGTTGAGGGAGATAGAGTTAATCTTCCATTAATTTTAAAGAAAGTTAATACTATAGACATATTTCATTATGATTCAGATAAGAGTTATTTAGGAAGAAAAAACTCTTTAAAATTATTAAAAAAATACATAAATGATAAAACAATTATAATAATGGATGATATTCAAGATAATTCCTTCTTTCACGATTATGTTTTAAAATTAACTCACTCAAATTGGTATGTTTTTCATTTTGAAGGGAAATATATTGGCTATGTTGGAACTTTAGATCGTAATAATTAACTTTTCTCCTATTTTAGTGATATTAGTTTATTCTAATTGAAGTAATAATAGAATCAAAAAATTTATCTTTGATTTAAATTTTTTATAAAATCGAACTTGAAACTTAATTAATCTAATATCATTATTGATAATGATATATAAAATTACATATTGAAAATATTAGTTACAGGAAGTGCAGGATTTATTGGATTTCATCTTGTTAATAGACTTTTAATTGAAGGTCATCAAGTAATAGGTTTGGATAACATTAATGATTACTATGACACTAAAATTAAAATAAATAGATTAAAGAATTCAGGCATCTATATAGATAAAATTTCTTCAAGTTTTAAACATGAATCTAATAGTTCTTCTTATATATTCTATAAATGTGACTTGACTGATAAGGTGAAATTAAATTATATTTATGAATCAGAAAAGCCAGAGGCTGTTTGTAATTTAGCTGCTCAGGCAGGTGTAAGATATTCTATTGAAAACCCTAAAGCCTATATTGATAGTAACATTATAGGCTTTCAAAACATTATTGACTTGTGTAATACAAATGGAATAAATAATTTATGTTACGCATCTAGCTCTTCAGTTTATGGGGCAAATTCCGAATTACCTTTCTCTACAAAAGATAGGGTAGATTATCCAATATCATTGTATGCAGCAACTAAGAAATCCAATGAATTAATCGCTCATACTTATTCTCATTTATTTGGCATAAGAACGACTGGTTTAAGGTTTTTTACAGTCTATGGACCATGGGGAAGACCTGATATGGCATTATTTTTGTTTGTTAATGCATTAATAAAAGATCAATCAATTGATGTTTATAATCACGGAAATATGCTTAGAGACTTCACTTATATTGATGATATAATTCAGGGAGTTTTAGATGTAATTCTAAACCCTGCTAAAGTCCCTGAATTTGATTGTATAGAAAATCCAACTAGGGCTCCATATAAAATATATAATAT
>Ga0114997_10004827_pt1 | contig 10402 bp, 11 predicted proteins | sample ArcticOcean_MG_C_2_FD_87045 | JGI IMG/M metagenome (GOLD analysis project Ga0114997, IMG submission 87045) | Marine microbial communities from western Arctic Ocean - ArcticOcean_MG_CB4_136 | ecosystem: Environmental > Aquatic > Marine > Oceanic | place: Arctic Ocean: Canada Basin | collected... | reverse complement strand
TTTATATTTATTGTTAATAGAAATAATTTTAATTTATTTTGAATTTAAGTCAAAAGATAAAAACATTATTAAAAAAAAATATTATCCTCATTTAATAGTAAGTTTTTTTGATAAATTTGATATTTTTGTATCTTGATCAAATATTCTTTTCATTATTTTTGAACTTTCCTCTGGCGAATTTTTAAATGCTATTTTTAAAATATCCATCCAATTATTATTATTTTTTTTTCTCATATTGCTAATCTGGTCTATAATTTTTAGATACTTTTTGTGATTATTTAATTTTTTCATAAAATAGGATTTTTTTTTTATTTTACTTACACTATAACCTTTTTTTTTAAAAAAATAAAAGGAAGTAAGGTTTTTTTTTATTACCTCTGCCACAAAAATTTGTTTAGCAAATTTATCATGAACTTTATCTAAAAATATAGAACTATAATTTTTACCCCTGTATTGTTTTTTGATTGCAATAGAAACATTTATGTAATTTTTATATTTTTTTAATCTTATATATCCAATTTTTAACTCTCCTTTTTGCAAGATATAAAAAAAATAATTTTTTTCCTTTAATTTAGTTGTAAACCAGACGTTGTGATCTTTAAGTTTAATTCGATTATTATGGATAGAATTTTTTCTAATATCTTTCGAGTTTCTAATAAGATAAAAAAAAGATGAGTCTTTTGACTTTGCTTTTGTTATTTTGTATATCATTAACTTCTATATAGTATTATTATTAATGAAATTTAAGAAACCATTTTTTATCGCTGAAATCTCAGCCAATCATGAGGGCTCAATAAATAAAGCATTTTCATTGATTAAATCTGCAAAAAGATATGGTGCAGATGCCGTTAAACTTCAAACATTTACACCCGCAACTATGACGCTTGATTCAAAAAAAGATTTTTTTAAAATTAAATCTGGTCTATGGAAGGGAAAATATCTTTGGGATTTATATGATAATGCCAAAACTCCTTTGGAGTGGCATAAAAAACTTTTTAAACTAGGTAAGAAAATTGGAATAAAAGTATTTAGCACACCGTTTGATGAAACTGCAGTCGATTTTCTAGAAAAACTTAATTGTCCTTTTTATAAAGTTTCATCTTTTGAGATGACAGACTTAGGGTTAATTAAAAAAATCTCCCAAACTGGCAAACCAATTATTATTTCAACAGGCACATCATCATTAGATGAAATTGAAAGATCTTATGAGGCAGCTAAAAAATTTGGTAGTAAAGATATATCTTTATTGTATTGTGTAAGTAATTATCCTGCAAAAATTTCAGATTTTAATTTAAATAATATAAAAATTTTAAAAAAAAATTTTAAATGTAAAGTTGGTTTGTCAGATCATTCAAAAACTCACTCCGTGGCAGCAGCGGCAGCTTTAGTAGGAGCAGAAATATTTGAAAAACATATTTGTCTTAAAAATAGTAATTCATTAGACTCAAGTTTTTCTATAAGTGGGAAGGATATTTTAAAGTATAAAAAAGCAATTAACCAATCGTATGCTTTACTTGGAAAAGATATTTTTTTTAGAAATAGTGAAGAAAAAAAATCTTTAAAGTTTAGAAAATCAATATGGGTGATAAAAAAAATAAAGAAAGGTGAAAAATTTACAAATAAAAATATTAAAAAATTAAGACCTGGAAATGGTGCCTCAGTAGCTTTTTATGATATTTTGATAGGAAAAAAATCACCTTTCAATTTAACCAACAATTCACCACTAAATAACTTAATATTAAATAAATTAAAAATAAAAAAATATATATGAAATTAAAATTACAATCTTACCGGAACTTTTTTTGTAAATAAAAATTTTTTAATATCCAATGGAGTTTTATTAGTAAAATGATAAATACTTGATGCTGCCAATGCGGAAACATTTGTGGAATTTAGTAAATCTAACATATTTTCAAAATTTCCTGCACCTCCTGAAGCAATAATTGGAATGTTCAGAAACTTATTAACCTTTGTAATTGTATTTATATCATAACCCTCCATAGTTCCATCTTTATCGATAGAGGTTAAAATTATTTCTCCAACACCAATACTTTCCAAATCTTTTAGATAATCTTCAAAAACTAGGTCTGATTTTACTTGGCCAGAATTTGACCATATTTCTATAGCCTCACTTTTTTTTTTGTAGTCAACAGAAATAACAATTGCCTGACTTCCAAATATTTTACAAGCCTCTTTGATAAATTTTAAGTTATTTATTGAGGCTGTATTAATACACACCTTATCTGCACCTGATTTTAAGATATTAGAGATATCTTCTATAGTTTTGACTCCACCACCAAACGTTAAAGGCATAAAACACTCATTAGCTACCTCATTGATTAAATCTAAATCAATTTTTTTATTTAGGTTAGTTGCTGAAATGTCTAATAAAATTAATTCATCTACTTTTCTCATTTTATATATTCTTACTGATTGCATTATACTGCCAACAGTTCTCCAACTATTAAAATTTATTCCCTTAACTAATTTATTATTTTTAAATAAAAGAGTGGGTATGATTCTTTTTTTTAGCATTTTTATATATATTCAATCTCTAAAAAATTTTTTATAATTTGCAATCCTTGCTCTAAACTCTTTTCAGGATGAAACTGAACTCCATAAATATTGTTTTGATTAACTACAGAGGTAAAGTTATTACAATAATTTGAAATTCCAATGATACTTACTTCATCCTGACATATGAATTCATAAGAATGAATATAATAAAAATCTGAATTATCTAAAATATTTTTAAAAATTTTATTTTTCTTTTTAAACACAACATTATTCCACCCAATGTGTGGTAATTTGAATTCAGTATTATTTTTTAATTTTTTTACCAAACCAGGAATAATATTCAATCCATTGGTTTCTTTTTTATTTTCATACCCTTTGGTTGCAAATAGCTGCATACCCAAACAAATTCCTAATATAGGAATATTTTTTATTTTTGCCATTTCCACTAATATTTCCTTTATCTGATTAGCATGGATTTTCTTCATACCCTCATCAAAAGAACCTACACCTGGCAATATTAAGTGTGTGGCACTATTAATATCTTCGTGTCTATTAGATACTATTGTTTGGTATCCAAAATGATGTATTGCTCTTTTAACTGAGCCTACATTTCCAATGTCTAGGTCTATTATAACAATTTTTTTATTATTCAACATTGTCGTAATTAGTTTTTATTAAATTTCCTTTATTATCATACTGTAGTGTGCCATCAGAATTTTTTTTAAAAATTTTTTTATTAGTAAATTTTTCACAAATAAGTTTGAATTGTATTTCATCTATGCCTATAAAATCTAAAATATCTTTAAGATTTTTTCCTAAATAATGAGAAGGATATTTTCCTCCATAAATTCTTGAATTTTCAACACCCTCATCTCTGGTCATTCTACCTCTTCGTATTGCTAGAGATGACCAGTCTGAAACACGATCATAACCATATTTAAGAAATTTGAAATAATCATGGATTCTCATTTGATAGTTGTCAAGATTTTCATAATTTACTATGTTTCCCTCTACCCAATCATCATAAACTGTTAAACCATTTTTTATTGCAAATTGAGCATTTTCATGGCCATCCCATGGCATATAATGTCCCAAAAAAATTCCTAAAACTTCATTACTGTCAAACTCTTCTTTTGATGGAAATGTATAAGGCATTAGATCAAGTTCAGAAATTCCTTCACTGGACCACAGATTTAATAGATCAGAACTTCTCAATCCATTTGTACCTCCAAATTCTTCAAACCATTCTCCGTTATGAGTCTGTATTATATCATCAAAAAAATCAGAATTTTTTTCTGGTCCACCATTTTCATTTTCAGAATTTTCACCCCATACAATTAATTTTATACCCATTTTAATTGCTAATCTTACAACAGAACATGAAATTGATACTTCCTCTGTCCATGTTAAATCTCCAACTGTTTCCAGAGTAAATTTATTAATTTTTTTTCTCACATTTGGATTTAGACTGTATTCTATATAGTCAACACCTTTATTTTTTAAATTTTCAATATTTTTTCTGCCTATAGGCGTTAACATGTCTGTAGAAATAGTAACTACGAGTGGATTCATTCCAAATTCTTTGATCTTTAAAACCTGGTAAGTACTATCTTTACCTCCGCTTGAAGGAACTAAACAATCATAGTAAGAGTTATTTTTAGATCTATATTTGTTACAGATTTTCTCTAATTCTTTCCTTCGGAAATCCCAATCTATTTTTTCTCTTTGCCAAAAATATTTACAACCAGTACAATAGCCATCTTCATCTATCTCTGTATTAGGTCTAGTTTCTGGTATAAGACATTTTTTACAGTATTTTATTTGTGTCATTTTTTCTTTTCTTTAAAGATTAATATACATTATAAAATGAAGTTTTTTTAATTCTGAATTAATACTATAGTCACGATTTAAATAAAATAAATCTATTAAAATAAATTAAAAAAGATTAAAAATATCAAATTCTACTTAAATTATTAAAAATATGAATAATATTTATATTAAATGCTTAAAATAAATATACAATTAATTTATTTACAGAAATTTATACACAAAATTAAAAAACTAATTTTTAGCTAATAAGTTTAAAATAAATGACTAATTTTTATGAATATCGCAATTATTCCAGCTAGAGGTGGAAGTAAAAGAATTAAGAACAAAAATATTAGAAGTTTCCTAGGAAAGCCAATTATAAGTTATCCAATTAAAGAAATTTTAAAATCAAAAATTTTTGATAAGGTTATTGTATCTACTGATAACGATAAAATAGCGAATATAGCAAAAATTTATGGTGGGGAAATTTTATTTAAAAGACCAAAGGAATTATCAGGAGATTATTCGAATACACAGGAGGTTATAGTACATGCGATAAATTGGGTAGAGCAAAATATTGCTAAACCTAAAAATATTTGCTGTATATATCCAACGTCCCCATTATTAAAGTCAATTGATTTAATTAATTCATATAAAATTTTCAAAACTGAAAAATGGGACTTTTTAATTTCTGCAACAGAATTTAGCTACCCTATTCAAAGAGCTTTTTTTGAAAATAACAATGGTGGCATCAAAATGTTTCAACCAAAAAATTATTTTAAGAGGTCACAAGATTTAACAAAAAGTTTCCATGATGCTGGCCAATTTTATTGGGGAAAGTATAGTGCATGGCTAAATAAAAAAAAATTATTTAGTAAAAATTCAAAATTTTACAAAATACCAAAATTAAGAGTTCAAGATATTGACAATATTGATGATTGGAAGATTGCAGAAAGGTTATATAAGTTGAATAATGAAAAAAAAAATAAAGTTTAAAAATTTTTCAACTATTGGAAAAGAGGAATTTAATGCAGTAAAAGATGTACTTAAATCTGGAATTTTATCAGGATTTGTAGCAGGGTATCCTAATGGATTTAATGGTGGAAAATATAATCAGTTATTTGAAAATAAAATTAAATCTTTTTATAAATGCAAATATGCAATTGCTCTTAATTCATGGACTTCTGGATTAATAGCTTCTGTAGGTGCATTAGATGTAAATCCAGGTGATGAGGTTATAGTAAGTCCATGGACAATGTCAGCCACTGCCACTGCAATCCTTCACTGGAATTGCATTCCAGTTTTTGCAGACATTGAACCTAATACGTTTTCTATAGACCCTATCAAGGTAAAAAAATTAATAACAAAAAAAACAAAAGCTATAATTACTGTTGACATATTTGGACATCCTTCAAAACTTCTTGAATTAAAGAAAGTAGTTAAAAATAAGAATATAAAAATTATTACTGATTCAGCTCAATCACCTTACTCTTTTTATAGAAATCGTTTAGCAGGAACTCAATCAGATATAGGAGGATTTAGTTTTAATTGTCACAAACACATCCAAACAGGCGAAGGTGGGGTGGTAGTTACAAATAACAAAAAGTTAGCTGAAAGAATAAAGTTAATAAGAAATCATGCAGAGGCGATAGTAGAAAAAAAAAAAGTTAAAAAAATTAACAATTTAGTAGGCTATAATTTTAGATTAGGAGAAATGGAGGCAGCGATTGGAATTCAGCAGCTTAGAAAATTAAAAATTATCGTCAAAAAAAAACAGCAGCAAGCTAATTATTTGAATAAGAGATTAAAAAAATTAGATGGTTTAATTTTACCTAAGATTGAAAAAAAATGTACTCATAGTTTTTACACTTATCCACTCGTTTTAAATTTGAAAAAAATAAGTTTCACAAGATCACAATTAGCTAAAGGCTTAGAGCAGGAGGGTTTAGAGGGATTTGTTGAAGGATATACAAATATACATTTACTACCAATTTTTAAAAAAAAAATTGCCTTTGGAAATAAAGGTTTTCCATGGAAAAATTTTAATTCAAAAATAAAATATAAAAAAGGTTTGTGTCCAATTGCTGAAACATTACACTCAAAATCTTTTTTAAATTTTGAAATTTGTAAGTATGACTTAACCCAAAAAGATTTAAATTTAATAAGTAAAAAATTTATTAAAGTATGGAATTATTTAAATACACAAAAAATAAAAAAATCTGTTTAGTCGCAAATGATGCAGGTGGAGCAGAAATTTTAAAATCCTTTGCATATTATTCAAATTCAAATTTAAAATTTATTTTAACCGGTCCTGCAAAAAAAATTTTCAAAAAAAAAACAAAGATAAATAACTATAAAAAAATAATAGATAAATCTGATCTTGTTATTACTGGTACATCATATATGTCGGATACAGAATATAAATGTATAAAGTATTGTAAAAAAAAAAATATAAAAGTTTTTAGTGTTTTAGATCATTGGGTTAATTATAAAATAAGATTTATAAGAAATAAAAAATACCTTTTGCCAGATAAGATTATAGTTTGTGATAATGAGGCAAAAAAAATTGCATCAAGAATTTTTAAAAATCTTTTATTTATGAAAAACCCAAATTGGAAATATATAAAAGAAAAATTTAAAAATAAAAATAAAAATAAAAATAATTACTTATTTGTTTCTAGTAACTATAATAGACTTAAAAAAAAATATAATGATGCATGGATTTTAAATAAACTGATTAATCATTTAGAAAAAAAAAATGAAAATTATAATTTATTTATTAGGCGACATCCTACCGAGGAAAACAAAAAGTTTAAAAACTTTAATTCGAGAAGTAAAATAAAAATAATTTTAGACAATAATAAAAATCTTATAAGTTCATTGAGAAATAAATTTGTAATTTGTGGTCATAATAGCATGGCAATGGTAATTGGTAAAATTTGCGGTTTAAAAACTCTAAATATTAATATTCAAAATCAAAAGTACACAATACCCTCAAAGTATATAGACATTTGTATATAAAATTGTTTTTTTAAAATGAGTAAAAACAACTTAAAAAAGTTTTTATTTATCAAATAATTGACAACTTCTTTCTTTGAACGTATGTATGTTCATTATTTGAACATAATGCAAAAAAATAACAATAACGGTTTTGATGAAGAGTTTAATCTTTTAAGATTACTTGAAAAAAAGCCAAATAGAACACAAAGAAAAATTGCTCAAGAACTCGGATTGAGTTTAGGCAAGTTAAATTATTGCATTAAAGCTTTAAAAAAAAAGGGACTAATCAAAATAAAAAATTTTAAAAAAAATAATAATAAGCTTTATTATCTTTACTTACTTACACCCAAGGGAATTAAAACAAAAGCAAAGATGACATTAAATTATCTAGTTAAAAAATCAAAAGAGTACGAGGATCTTAAAAAAGAATTAGGAGAAATAAACAAAAAACTATGAAAAAAAATTTCAATTTTCTAAAAAATAAATCTATATTAATAACGGGTGGAACAGGATCATTTGGTCAAGTTTTTGTTAAAAAGATTTTAGAGCATCATAATATAATTAAAAAAATAGTAATTTTTAGTCGAGATGAACTAAAGCAATATGAAATGGCTCAAACTTTTCCAGAAAAAAAATATAAAAAAATTAGATATTTCCTTGGAGATTTGAGAGACAAAGAGAGAATCTATAGAGCTTTAGATAATATTGACATTGTTATTCATGCAGCAGCTTTAAAACAAGTTCCTAAGGCTGAATATGATCCTTTTGAATATATAAAGACAAACGTAAATGGAGCACAAAATTTAATTGAGGCTTGTCTTGATAAAAAGGTTTCCAACGTAATTGCATTATCTACTGATAAAGCTGTTACACCAATAAATTTATATGGTGCTACAAAACTATGCTCTGAAAAATTATTTCTAGCTGCCAATAATATTATAGGACGGAAAAAAATTAAATTTAGCGTTGTTAGATATGGAAATGTCGTTGGAAGTAGAGGATCTGTAATTCCATATTTTCTTAAACAAAAAGAAAAAGGTTATTTGACTATTACAGATAAGAAAATGACAAGATTTAATATGAAGCTAGAAGAGGCTGTGCAAATGGTATTTTGGAGTTTAGCTAACAATATTGGAGGCGAAATTTTTGTTCCAAAATTACCAAGTTATAGAATATTGGATTTGGCTAAAGCTATAGATGATAAATGTCATCTTAAATTTGTAGGTATTAGACCAGGTGAAAAATTAGACGAGGAACTTATAACAATTCAAGAGTCTTCGAATTCTTATGATTTAGGAAAATATTTTGCAATTTTATCTAATCAGAATAAAAATCTTAACAAATTTTATCAAAAAAAATATAAAAGAAATCTTAATAAGTTTTCTTATACTAGTTTAAACAATAAAGATTTTTTAAAACTGAACGAATTAAAAAAAATTGTAAATTCTTTTTCAAAAAAACTTAATGTTAAATAAGATAATACCATACAGCAAACAAAGTATTAATTTTAATGATATAAGAGCTGTAAAAGAAGTGTTAAAATCTGACTTTCTTACTTCAGGTCCACAAGTAAGTATTTTTGAAAAAAATATTTCATTAAATGTTAAATCTAAGTATGCTGTTTGCACAAACAGTGCAACTTCTGCATTGCATATTTCGTGTTTGGCATTAGGTCTAAAAAAAAACGATATTGTTTGGACTTCCTCAATTTCTTTTGTAGCTTCAGCAAATTGTGCAAAATATTGTGGAGCTAAAGTAGATTTCTTAGATATAAATTTGGAGACTTTCAATATTGATATTTTAAAAGTAGAAAAAAAACTTGAATTATCCAAGAAAAAAAAAAGATTACCAAAAATTATAATCCCTGTTCATTTAGGTGGAAATCCCTGTGAAATGAAAAAATTGTATTTCTTATCAAAGAAATATAATTTTAAAATTATTGAAGATGCTTCTCACGCTTTTGGTTCAAAAATTAATAATAATTACATAGGTTCTTGTAAATACTCAGATTTGACAGTTTTTAGCTTTCATCCTGTGAAAATGATTACAACCGCCGAAGGTGGAGTAGTAACAACAAATAATAAAAAAATTGCTGATAAATTAAAAATTTTTAGGGAGCATGGAATTATACGTCAAAAAAAAAAATTTAAAAAACAATTACAAGTCGAGACTTATTATGAACAGCACCAACTTGGTTATAATTATAGATTATCAGATATTCATGCTGCACTTGGAAACTCTCAGTTAAAAAGAATTAAAAATTTTGTAAAAAAAAGAAACCAAATAAGAAATTATTATTTTTCTAATTTTAAAGAATTTCCATTCAAGTTTCAAAAAATTTCTAAATTTAATGTATGTTCTTTTCATTTAGTAATTATTTTAGTGAATAAAAAAATTAGAGATAAATTATTCAATTATTTAAGAAAAAATAATATAAAAGTAAATATTCATTATATTCCGATTTTCTATCATCCTTTTTATTCAAAAAAAAAATTTAATTATAATTTAAATTCTATTGAATATTATGATACTGCAATATCACTCCCAGCATATTTTGATATTGAAAAATCTCAATTACTAAAAGTTGTAAAAACAATAAAATTATTTTTTAACAATCATGATAGAAAATTTTCTAAAACTAAATAAACAAATTTTATTAAAGCATAAATCAAAAAAATTTATTGGTTTGTGTAATAGAGAGAGACCGGAGACAGCAATTGAAGGTTCTATTATAATTTCTGCTATTGCCAATAAAAAAAAAATGCCTGTAATAATAATTGCAGATGATTTATATAACGACATAAATCGAATTTTCAAAAGTTTTGGTTTTAAATTTTTTTTCAGTACATCGCCTAGAAAAAATTTATTTAAAAATCTAAATATGTTTTTTAAAGCAATATTTGAAACATTAAAATCTTTTTTTTTTATCAAAAAAGTTGGTTTAGATAATTTCATAAAAAAATTTTATTATAAAGATATATTGCTTGGGGATTTAATTTATGACAGCTATGTTAGATTTGATAAAAAATTTATTAATCCTAAAATAGATCTAAAGTTATTAAGAATAATATTTCTT
>Ga0114997_10004826_pt1 | contig 10403 bp, 6 predicted proteins | sample ArcticOcean_MG_C_2_FD_87045 | JGI IMG/M metagenome (GOLD analysis project Ga0114997, IMG submission 87045) | Marine microbial communities from western Arctic Ocean - ArcticOcean_MG_CB4_136 | ecosystem: Environmental > Aquatic > Marine > Oceanic | place: Arctic Ocean: Canada Basin | collected... | reverse complement strand
GCCCCAAATCCACCACAACCGCAGAAAACCTCGCCAATTTTCATCACAGCTGTATTTGCATTACAAGATGCAATGAAGGCTACCTTAGCGGACCGGCTAAAAACACAAGTTTTTACGGAATTCAGTCTATACTAGCATGTCTCAAGTGGGTGTGCCGCCACAAAGGAATGCACCGAGTTGTTCTTGGCTTTGAAGTGACCTGCACTTGGGAACCGAGCCTAGCACAAACCCCTGTTTTACTGCGTAGTCCAGTTCGGAACGAGTCTCTCGCAGGCGTTTGCGCAGTCTGCACCGCTCTTCAAGCAGCTCATTCCGCTCTCGCTTCAGCATCTGATTATTGAAGCGGAGCTCGCCAAACGAGCTCAGACTCTTTAGTAGGTCTGCGTCAGACACACCCCACGGGCTCCCCAGTGCTATGGAAAATTGCTTTACGAGATGTTCTTTCTCTGCCAGCCGCCTTTGCACGAATTCAATGCTACTCACGCTCCGAGAGATTGTTTTCGAGTACTGCTTGCAGACGTTGGCAGGGCAGAAATGACCGATTTTCACAGGCAAACCAGACCGGCAACCCGGATTGGCGCACGTTTTTGGCATCGATTTGGGTGGCGGTGCCCGCTACAGTGAGTGGAGAGCCTCGCCACTCGCTATAGCGGGACCGTTTGTTTACAAACCCGCTCTACCAATGTGCACAGGACGATAGGCGAACTTTTGTATCTCCCGAACGGCTTCATTGCGCGTCAGCACGCGACCGGGAACGCTCCCAGCCCACTCAACGCGCAGCCCCGTGCGGCAGCGAGGGCATTTTATCCGCTGTGTGTGCGGCAGTGGAGCTCTTTTGATGTGCTTTTTACTCGGAGTGCTCGGCGCGGCAGGCATCGAGAATGGAACCCTCCACCAAGTACCAAAAAACCAATTCGCTATAGCGCTGCCAATTTTGCATATCCCAATGCAAAACCTATAGAGAGGCACCCATCTTGCGCTAATGTGCATAACACGGTGACTGGCACACATTGGTAGAGTTGGCTGGTTCGTTTGAGGGGTGCAGCCATGGACGCAGACACGGACTCAGAAGACGATGTCTCTACAAGTTCAATGGTGCTCGCGGAGCCCAAAGCAGCGGCACCAGACGGTGAAGATGAGGTCGATTTAGAGCTCAACTTCGCCTCGCTCTTGAAGGAAGGGGGACGGCCGCGGCTGCTCCTGATCACGGGATTCGTTGGCACTTACGACAAGGAGACGGAACCGGCCAATTTTGCCATCATCAGACGGGTCAATGCAGCGGCATGGCAACTGGAGAGCGGCGCCAAGGGCAAGGACCACATCCACATTGCCATCGAGCTGAAGCAACGACTGGCGTCCATTTCATCGCTCATGGATGAGATTTTCCCAAAGACAGGTGCAAAGGGCAAGGACATTCGCGCCGCCAACCCAGGCGTCTCATTCCTCACCATGGCCAATTACTGTACAAAGGACTCGCACAGACTCGACGGGGAAGCGCCGCATCGCTTCAATGTTGAGGCTCAACCCAACCCAAAGCGCAAATTGGTAGAGGACGAGATCGTGCAACAAATCCATGCACAGGACTGTGCACGAGACCTCGCCACGAACGGAGAAACGCGCGGCGTGTACCAACACAGCCCAGCAATGACAATCCACATCCATTCCGAACGGCCGTGGAAGCGGCCGGCGATCACGAAGGGACAGATGCTTTTTGCATGGGAACGGTCGCTCGTTTCACTCCTGGGGCGCACACCGCAAGAGGGCGATCAGACCGTGCATTGGATGGTGCCGGCCGCCAACATGAAAGAAGACGAGGGCGGGGAGGCAAAGGAGGACCGGCCTGTGGAAGGGCAGCCATTCTTTCTCCGAATCATGCGCATGGTTCGCAAGATACTGGCCGCCAAGAAACAAAGCAAACAGGTCGAGTTCTACTCTTCCGATCACCCACAAGAAGCTATTAACAACGCAATCTCTGCGCACACAAAGGTGGTCTTCGTGCAGAATGTGGGCGATACGCCCATCTCACACGAGCGGCTATACTGGCTCAAAACAGCGGCAGTCGCGCACCGGTCCACTGCCGGTCGTTCGGACATACAGGAGCTCGAGGCGAGGCATGTCATCGTACTCTCCCTCCACCCGCCGCCAAAAAAAGGAAAGCACACTAAAGCGTGCAAAGTCTGGCCCATTGACGTGAATAAGTCAATTTGGGAGCCGGAAAGGGAGCTCCTCGCTTGCGCGGAGCTTCAAGAGACACCGTTCCTCGACTTTTCGACCATTGGCGTCTCCGGACTGCTCGAGACGGAGGCGAAGCAAATGGAAGCAGCGACTGCCGCGGTGGCGAATGGCGCGCATGGGAACTGAAAGCAAACCGCGCTGCGCGCCAAAGAATGCACACACGGAACCGCACGCGTTCTGCAAGCTGTGTAAACAAGTGAGAGACGACCTCACACCGGAACAACAAACCATCCTCCGCAGGAGGTACAAGGGCAGGCCGAATCGAGTCTGGGCACGCAGGAATATGCATTTCACATGCTTCATGGATTACATGAAGCGGTTTAAGTGATAACCAGTTTGGGGACTGAGTGGAATGGGCCGCAGGAAATCGGTCTTTCGGGAGCGACCTCTAGCTAATTGCCACCAAAATATAGAAGTTTTCTATGAAGCACACTTTGGTTTGCTTTGGTTGGCTGGTTAGCTGAGGTAGTACAAAGCTTCGTACCCAAGACCATGTTCAAACAATGTACGGGGCCGGGCCGATTTTGGACAAACTGCGTACTGCCAAGGACGAGGGTGTACGGGAAGGAATTCCCGTCAGAAAAAAAACCTTATTTACTTAATTAATTAATTACTTAATTAATTACTTACTTATGGTTTGCTTTGGTTGGCTGGTTAGCTGAGGTAGTACAAAGCTTCGTACCCAAGACCATGTTCAAACAATGTACGGGGCCGGGCTGATTTTGGACAAACTGCGTACTGCCAAGGACGAGGGTGTACGGGAAGGAATTCCCGTCAGAAAAAAAACCTTATTTACTTAATTAATTAATTAATTACGTACTAATTACCTGACGGGAAAAGCTTCCTGTACACCAGTGTCCCCCGGGTGCACCAGGCACGTCCTCATTCGTCCGTGGCCTGTACATTGTTCGTACACAAAACGTACAAGCTTCCCAAACTTCAAGAAACGAGCGTCGGACTGGGGAGATGCTGGATGAGACGTGACTCTGTTGTTGCTGGCAGCTGCACCGTCAGCGACGGTAATGGGAGCACCTTTCGCTGCTTCGGACGCCCGCTGGCATCTCTCTTGCGCTTCTGGTTTTCTTCAAGTAGTCGGTGGACGAGAAGCCGTTCATGCAACCCACGAAGGTCGATCATCTCTGAAATCAATTCACTCGTCCGTGTCAATACATCATGCAGCATGTCCTTCCAATCCAGAAGCACCACGTCATTTTGTTTTGATCTTGCAAACATCATGTCTGGTTTCCACGTGTCATCTTCTTCTTCTTCACCGTCTTCCTCAATTTCTGCCCGTGTCCCATCAAACAATTCAGGGTAGTCGTATGTGCTTTCCACTTCACACCCAAAATCATGCAGTTTGAACGCCAACATCCGCTCCACTTCATTCCCGTGCGTCCTCAGCACACACGTGTCCTTTTCCAGTCTCCTGATGCTCTTCACCATGCGCAACCGAGACTCGTGCTCGTCCATGAGAATGCACATCGTGGAGCGCATGCCGGCACATGGGTCGTATCCGAGTACATTTGTTTGTGGGTCAAGCCAATCCAACCCAGCCTTGGTGGACGCGTCTGAGCCTACGCTCGTCAACCGGCTGATGTATGGAGTCAGCGCCATTTGCCTTGAATCTCTACTTTGGGTTGCCCACGCTTGTTTTATAGCGTTATTTTCAGACACGGTCCTCGCCACGTCCACCTCAAACAGACATCTATATAATTGGAATCACATGGAACGCACCGGACGCTTTCACGCCAGATCCGCAACACCCAGACTCCAGTACACGTCGCACACATGTTTCGAGCTCAAACGAGACGTCACATTCTTTTGCAACCGTCCGTTCCATGCACTTCTCTTCGGTATTCAGAGTGCGGAGGGCACGCTTCACGCGCAGCGTCGATCCAACACGCTCAATGTTCTCTACGTATGGTAGAAGCAGGGAAAGTGGCGAGCTGTGGGGTTTGTTGTTGTAATATCGATCGTATACGAGTTTCACCGCGTTCAACAGACCCATCATAGCCTCGGTAACCACGTCGCCATTGTACCATTGAGGGCACTTTTCGCACTTGTAAGCCCATGCGAGATCCCTGGAAACCACACTCCCGTCTTCGTAATCGCCGCCACGCCCGTCGCGGTATGGTGATCTGCTCACAGACCGCGCCGTCATACGCAACGTGCTGTCGGCGCATCTTGCAAAGATGCGTTTCATATCGAATGTAGGTGTGCCACCGCCAGCACCCAGAAGAAGCGCACAGCGGTGCATCGCGTACAACTTCTCACCCTGGATGCTAGCCATTGAGAGCAGTATTGATCGAAATGGGCCGGGCAATCTCGGCTCCATCCAAGCAGGAAGAGTATTCAAGTGAACCAGATGCTTGTGCAACAGAGGCAGTCCAACCCCATTTTCCAAATTGAGTTGGTGTACCGGCCAGACACGCCGTAACGCGACCACCCGCAGCTGATTTCCTGCGTCGCTTGGCCACGACCCTGCTGCGTACAGCAGGTTGCGTTTTAAGTCAAATGCCCATGTACACAATGATGTGTAGCCATCTGCTAGCAGTAGACTCTCCAGTGCGCGACGACCGTCCTTTTCCAAGCGACGCAGGTGCTCTGTACACGGAACGATTGCGTCCACATCCGTGAACCAAGCAGGTGTCTTGCAACGCGTGATGTCAAGTAACACGTCCTGACAGTCGTTACGCCAACCTGTCAGCATTCGAGTAAACTCGAGGGAAAACCCAACCCGAGGCGGGGCGCGTTTGACTGCACGGGCAAGTGTCTGCGATTTGCGCATTCTCGCGGCACGGGCATGCTCAAAACAACCGACCTTGGCGAGCGCCTCCAGGCGGCTTTGCACCACACAGGCGCACTTAAGCAAGCCTATCAAGTCAAATAGCACATGATGCTCTGCCCTGTATGCACCCGCGGCGGATAGAATGGCCGCTGAATCCGAGGGAACCAATGACAAACCACTGCGAAAGTAAATGTCGCCATAGACGTTGACGCCCGCAAACGATGGTATCCATACGTTGGCATCCGCCAGGTCGAATTCTATGTAATCATCGACTACAACTGGCGTACAATCCGATTCAATAGCACAGCGCGCATCGGATGCATTGAATATGAACTGCTTTAACAGAGTGTCGATTATCTTCCGCACAATAGAGTCATTTCGGCCAACCAGATCGATTGTAGCTCGGGCTCGTCGCTCGTCAATAGCAATACACACGTAATCTTGAATTTCAGGACCCATTATTATTAGGTTGCCTTCGTTCAAAATCATCTCCTCAAACTCGTCCAATTCGTCATCGCCTGCCAAGTCATGCGCGTGCTTCACACGGTCGAGGTGCATCTCCAACAGGCGTAAGAGACAACTCGTCCCGTCACCACTCCAACTGTCGGTACCGCGAAACGCAACCGGGTATGTGGCAAGGAGGCGCGGAATTGGCAGCTCCGTAGGCACCGAAACACCAATTCGCAGATTGGACAGACCGATCAAAACGTGCTCCATGCATGCAGAAGCGGTGCTGGAACGCCGTTGTGTTAAGGTCAACGGCGCAGCAGGTGCCACTGGAGTTGGTACCGGGCGGCACTTTTTGCAATGGGCCACGTCCTTTCGCACAGTGACAACCAAACACGCTGCGCACAGGAATTCAAAGGTCCGCGATGTACCAAGTCTCACCTTGCCCTTCCGATCAGAGTACTTGCCGTGCTTGAAAATCACCGGCCGGTTGCCGTGTTTGGGGTGCCAGTATCGACGCCCATGTTCAGTATCGACTGCACCTCTCTTGGGCAGAGTTGAAATCGCACCGTCTTCAGACATGGGGCAGCTCAATGCCCCTCTCATCCAACCAACCACCAGACGGGCTTATTGCAAGGACGCCCTAGCGGAACATGCGGGTCGATATTGCATTGTTTGCGATGGCGAGTAGTTGGTCGGCTGGTTAGTTGAGGTAGTACAAAGCTTCGTACCCAAGACCATGTTCAAACAATGTACGGGGGTCGGGCTGATTTTGGACAGACTGCGTACTGCCAAGGACGAGGGTGTACGGGAAGGAATTCCCGTCAGAAAAAAAAACCGCAATTACTTAATTACTTAATTAAATACTAATTAATTGATGGGAATTCCGCAAGGTTTTTGGTCATTAGCCCCCAATTAACCAACCACCAATGCCATGAAGAATCTAGTACGTCCTACTGTTCAGACTGTGTACGTAGCAACGCACACGTGTTGTACATTCACGGAACGTCGGTGTTGTCTCCCCGGTCGTGGTGGGAGACAGGCGGTCATCAAATCTTCACATTTCGTCGCCGTCTGGGAGCGGCGGAAGGGGTAGAGTGGACGCGGCGCCATCGGCACAACCGCAGAGCGTAATGGACACACGGCCGCACCCACGACACGTCTGCATGGAGCTGACATCAGCACCGTCTAGCTCACTGGCGATTTGAGTGCGCAGGGTGAGACCGGCAGCGTTTAGCATCCACGCGTGAACGTGCTTGCGATTGCGACACTCCCGCCACGAGACTTCGATTTGAGTGCAGATTGCGCCGCCACCATCACCGAGCCCGTCGTCACCGACCCGCTGCGCCGTCAGCTTGTTGAGTGCGACAACGTTGCGAGCGAGCGTGCCGCGCTTGTTGGCAGGTACCTCAAACGCGTCGAGCCAACCACCATCGGCTGTGGAATACGCCGTCAGCACCACATCAGGCGGGAGCGACTCCATACCAAGAGCGCGGCGTGCCTTGGCCAGGAGGGCTGCTGAGAAGGCAGGTGCCGCGGTGGTGAGGTCAAGCGCGTCGGGAGGAGAGTCCAGTGGGCTCGAACGGATCGCATCCAGCACAAGGTCGAGAAGCACCAGAGATTCCAGGCGGGAGGTGCGGATGGAGGTGGCGGTAATGGGAGCTGCGGAGGCGGCGGGAGCGTCAATGGCATCTACACCCAATACACGGCGCTCAAGCCCAAGCTCCGCCGCCGCCGCCGCCTCTGCTGCTGCTGGCACCGCCGCCGCCGCCGCATCTGCTGCTGGCACCGCCGCCGCCGCCTCTGCTGCTGCTGGCGCCGCCGCCGCAGCCGCAGCCTCTACTGCTGCTGCTGCCGCCGCCACCTCTGCTGCTGCTGGCGCCACAGCCTCTACTGCTGCTGGCACTGCCGGTGCCGATGTCCCCGCCTCTGCTGCTGCTGGCACTGCCGCATCCACCCTCGCCACTCGTGCAGCAGCTCGTGCATCTCGTGTTGATGGCGGTGGCTCGGTTTCCGCCTCCGACGCAGACTCCGACGCAGACCCAGACTCCACCTCCGACTCCGAATCGCCGCTGTCGTCACCGTCACCGCTGTCATGCACATGCGCAGGCACGGGGATGCGGGCATCGGTACCGATCACGCAGATCGCATTGATCGGTGCTCGACACGTCGGGCACGCGTGGTGTCCCCGCGCAAGCACGCACTCGTGGATGCACGAGAGGCAAAAAGCGTGTTCACACCCATCACCGCTGGTGGGAACACAGATCTCGGCAGATTGACAGATGGCACAGATCGAGGTGGAAATTCCCTCAAAGCATACGCCACTGGGCTTCAAAACGACATGTAGTTCGCCGTCGTGTGCACGCCTCTGGACGGAGGCGACCGTATCGTCGGTCAAGAGCGTTGCCGACTGGAAAAGATCGGATGCGAGTGCGTAGCACGTGAACCGCTCACCCTCGTACGATTGGTTGGCCACGTCCGCTTGCTGGGACTGCGACTGTGCGCCAAGCAGTAGCTTGATGCCGGAAATCGAGATAGGACCGTCGGCGTCCTCGCAGACGAGTATAGATGCGTACCGGAGCGACGACGTGCCCTCGCGCTGCACGTCTAGGTAGGCGATCGAGTTGGGCGGGCAAGCGGCGAGGGCGGCGATGGCAGAGCGCCAAGATTGAACATGTGCAGCCTGGAACTCGAAGGAGATGCTCGGTCGACCGGCAAAATCGACGACGGCCGCGGCACGGAACGAGGCGAGGCGGGTGGAGAGTGCATCCACGGCGGCTCGACTGGCTGGTGGTGGAACAGGCAGGAACAAGTCGCCGCCGCTCCAGCACAGAGACAGGGCTGGGGGAGTTGGGGGTGAAGGGGCATCCCTCGGCAACGGCCCCACATTGCGTAGCGTGCGGGACGAGAGTGGCGCCTCGTGTTCGTAATCGAGCATCGCAGTTGCAAACGGAGAGGTTGTGGCGGTGCTTCCCTCTGCCACAGGGACGTGCATCGCGGCGGTGATCTTAGCCAGTAAAGCTGCTGATTCAACCTGAATAGCTTTCAGTCCATCACCATCGCCAACGTCGCCCTCCGTCACCTGGCGCTGCGGCGAGGGTGAGGGCGAGGGCGAATCGTCTCGATCGCGGCGAGAACCACGCAAAGAGGGTGGTCCACCCGTCGGGGATGTGTCTGTGAGCACACAACGGGGCGAGGTGAGCTCTCATCGCAGCCACACGAGTTGTGATGGTAAGGTGGAATGCGCTCACCGCAAGAGCCGTCGCCGCCGGTTCCACCACCGTTGCTTCGTGGCACGCACGATTCGTCGTCGCTCGAGCCATCAGAATCCATCACGCGTTTCCTGTGCACACACGCACGTGAAGAGCTGTCAACCACAAACCATCATTGCAAAGGCGCGAGGATGGAATGAAAGGATGCTGCAAAGGCGCTGCGATGGCGGCGGATGCGCGTCTTTGAGCGGGATTGGCACGCGGCATCACAAACGCAATCACCGAGCCGATTACGCGCAAATACAAGGCATCTGCGGCCGCTCAGCACCACTTGCATTGCAGCTGAACGACACCTCATGACCAGGTGGAATGAAAGGATGCTGCTGTGCACGGCTGCCATGCGCTGCGTTTCAGGGCTGGAACGGGTGTACTGGTAGCCGTACGAGCGACTGCTGCAACGGCGACAGCAGCAGCGGCAGCGGCGGCAGTGTGCACAGGCACGGGCGCGGCGGCGGCGGCGTGCACCTTCTCCCTCGCCAGCTTTGTCTCCCTCCAAGTGTGAGGAGACAAAATCTTCACAGAAGATTGGTTTTGGGGAATTAAATGTAGGAAATCTTTAGTCGCTTTCTACTTCCTGTACGATCCCGGGCACTGCATCTCGCCGCAGTATGCTTAAGATTTCCCGATTTTGTGCTTCAATCACGGCCAAGCGCTCGTCCAAAGCGCCGCCAGCCGCCACACCGGCCGGTCTCATTGCTGCATATTCGATCACAGGTGGCAGCGTGGGCTCGAATTTGCTCCCGGACGCGGCGGCGATGATCGCCAGCCCGACCAAAGGCGGCACTGCGTTCCCGATGACTCGAAATGCATCTTTGCGTAGTTTCGGTAGCTTGAAATCAGGTGGGAAGCTCATAACGGCAGCCATTTGCTCGGGCGAAAAGGACCTGCTCGCCGGACCTTCGACCTCTCCAAAGTGCCAGCGCAGCGGGCGGGTGAGTGCTGTGAACGCTGGCTTTGTCACCGACCTGGTGCACGGTTTTCCACCCTTGCGCAGTTGAGCTGTATTTGCTACATGTCTAGACTCTATTTCAAGCCCAGCCGTTGCGAAGGCCTCTTCAAGCGTTACGTGGCGAGTTTTTGGAAGCTCTTTAAGCCGTTTAATTAGCAACGGTGGGCCCGCGAGTAGGCGTGTGCGATTCTGGGGGACGCCGAAATCGGCGGCGTCGATCACAACGTAGGCAATTTTGTCCGGGTACTGAACAGCAAATTCGTCTAAAATGGCCTTGGAGCGCGCGCACGCAACATTTTCCAATGACCAGGACCTTCCAAATTCCAAGGCTGTCTGAACAGACCAGCACAGCAGTGCGTTTCCCTGTCTTACCTCATCACCACTTGCACCCCGTTTTGCGCCAGAGAAGCTCTGGCACGGAGAAGAAAAGTGTAAATGCTCGATCACATCGGGCCACTTGATCGCCTCCAACGGAGGTAACGTGACGCACCTTTTCTCCGAACCTGGGTTGTTCACGCCCCAGCAATCAAGTGCGACTTCATCATTGTCTATTCCGAGTACAACTTCGTGCCCAACATTGGTGGCCAGGGCCCCAAATCCACCACAACCGCAGAAAACCTCGCCAATTTTCATCACAGCTGTATTTGCATTACAAGATGCAATGAAGGCTACCTTAGCGGACCGGCTAAAAACACAAGTTTTTACGGAATTC
>Ga0114997_10004825_pt1 | contig 10404 bp, 4 predicted proteins | sample ArcticOcean_MG_C_2_FD_87045 | JGI IMG/M metagenome (GOLD analysis project Ga0114997, IMG submission 87045) | Marine microbial communities from western Arctic Ocean - ArcticOcean_MG_CB4_136 | ecosystem: Environmental > Aquatic > Marine > Oceanic | place: Arctic Ocean: Canada Basin | collected... | reverse complement strand
GATTTGCTACCCGGAGATTTGCTACCCGGAGATTTGCTACCCGGAGATTTGCTACCCGGAGATTTGCTACCCGGAGATTTGCTACCCGGAGATTTGCTACCCGATAACACCTTGGGATATAATAAACATACCCTGTTTCTAAACTCGTCTATTAATTGTATAGATTTATCATTTTTTATTTTATCAAATAACATTTTTAAATTTTCGTTGTCATGAAAACTATTAAAATATTCGTATCCGGAAGAAATTATTTTGGTAATATCACTCACGTGGTTTGAGCTCAATTTTTTAGAACCTTTATTCCAGTGGTCTGGTATTATATTGGTTTTATTAGTTACCCCATTTTTAATAATATTAGGATATATATTTATTATATTCCCAATGAATGTATTTATAAACGAAATATGATTAATAGTTGTCTCGTCTATATTGTTAATATATATGTTATCTCCGATTATTTTCCAACTATCAAAATTTGTCAAGAATTTTGATATTTTCTTGTTAATTAATGAATTGCTATTTTCAAATTCGTCGTCGTTTAAAAAACCACATATCTTCTTTTTTAAAGTTGTTATTTTTCCCGATAGTCGTAGTTCTATTTCGCTATATAAATCGTCGTCATGTTCTGAATTAATATATTGATTTATCATTTGTATAACGTCGTTTATATCCTCCATATTTTCATCCATGCTTTCTCCTTTGCTTTCTCCTTTGCTTTCTCCTTTGCTTTCTCCTTTGCTTTCTCCTTTGCTTTCTCCCTTGCTTTCTCCCATTCTTTCTCCCATTCTTTCCTCCTTACCTTTCATGTATTCTAAATGGCGAGTAATAAACGTTTCAAATGTTTTTTCGGGTGTTTCTATTTTTTTATTAACGTTAATTGGTAGTATGTTTTTTTTATTTATAATATCAAGTAATTCGGTCAAATCGTTCTTTGTATAATTTTTACCCTCCGATTTTAATACGTCTATTTTAGAATGGATGTCATCGTTTTCGTTAAAACCACTTTCATTCGTTTCGCATACGTTTATGTATTCGGGGAGTAAAGTCGTCCCGGTATTAAATCTACAATGCTTTATTATTGACGTGTATATAATTTCTTCTGAAAATTCTTTGTTAGCTATCATATATTTTATCTTTGTATCAGTGTCGTCCAACAAAGACCCGGGTAAATGCAACGCATCTATTTCACTTATGTACTTTTCTAACCCAATGATTTTATCATTATCATTAATTATGTTATTGGTATCGCTGTTAAAATAATTTACAGGGATCATTTCCCCATCATAACAACAAGCGTTTTGTATTATAATATCATCGTTCGCATTATGTATTAACAGTTGGGTTTTTTCCACACAATTTCTTATCTTTTCAATTATTGAAAATGAATATTCTTTCAATTTGCCTTCAATTATCCTTTTATTTTCTATAGACGGAGTACCTTTTAATATAGACGGCTTAATATCCGATACTTCCGGTATATAAAAAGTATTTAATGGTGGTAGAAACCCATTAAAATCCGAATTAGCGTCTAAATCGATATTTGATTTGGATTCACCCTTTGTTTCACCGTCTTCTTCCAAAGAAGATATTTCTAATTTCTTATTGTATATTCTTTTTATAACATCCTCGTTTTTTATTATTTCATTATCTATGTAATTTTTAATTGATAACATAACCTGTTTTAAAATAGTTTTTAAAGTATCTCGTTTAAATGATGGTAGGGTATTCCATGGGATACTTTTTCTAGATGCGGATGCTATTTTTAAAGAAACGCATGCTAAATATTGTAAACCAGCAATATTGGATACACCTTTTTCGAAGGGATACCCCGCAAAAGAATTTTTCCCACAACCCTTAAACGTTGGTGCTCTAACCGAAGGGGTGGTTGTTTGGATTGTTATTAATAAATATCCTATGGTTAAAGTAATTAGGGCAAGGTTAAATTTCTTATCGTAATCTTTGGCATTTGGTTTTTTTGATACTTTCATATATTTTTCTTTGGACGGAACGATTGCGCGCAACGATTTCTCCACATTGATTATAATAAAATCCGTTTCCGATATAATATTAATACCCATTTGTCTGCATAACGTATTAACTACGTTTTTAATAATTAACCCAGCCTTTGAATAATTGGACGTGTCCTTTCTTGTAAAATTATTATCATTCTCGGTGAAGATATCGTTTTCAAATAATGACCGCGAAACCATTTTATAACCGGTTTCATCGTATCCCTCGTCCGTGTTCATTTCTATATACTTAATAACGTGTCCTGAATATTTGTCAACTATTTTATCCCCGTCATCGCTTTGTGTCCCCTGTTCATTGCTAATTGTATCTAACATAGACTCATATGTTCCCAACAAAAAGGATGTTGCTAATTTTTTATAAAACATTGGCAATAATTTTACGCCCGCTTTAACACAATAAAACCAATTCATATCTTCTCCTTCGTTTGGCATTCTACATACGTTTTCAATAAAAAGTAATATAAGTTTCTGTTTATTCTCAAAATTCGATTCACCCAATATGACATCCCTTAACCCACTGTATTCGGAACTCAATATATCGCGTTCCTTTAATTGTTTACCTATATAAGATTTAACAACGTCAAATCTTAATAATTCGGTGTTCCTAAGTTCGTTTAGTTTAAACGCTCTGTATTCATTGTAAACGAGACTACTTCGTAAAATATGCTCGAGGCGTTTTTTATCAACCGCGTTTACGCTATCAAATTTATCCAATATTTCAGTTAATATGTTTGTTTTTATATCTTTTTTATTTTCATCGTATGATTTACATTGTTCGTTAATCGATAAACATGAATTTTTTAAATTGCAGAAGTTTTTCTTCGAAAGTTCAAACCCATCCAATTCTTTTTCATGAACCCATGTCCCACCGGTGCGTTTATAAAAAATATTAACCCCCATATCCCCTCTTTCATCTATAATATAAGAATAATCCCCTTCTTGGACCTTTCTTTTATTATTAACTAGCGCGTCCGCTTCTATATGAACCTCATTCAACGATAATCCCACGTTTTCTATTAAATGGTCTATTAAATGTTTCTTAAACCCATCTTCATTTAATTCTTTTTTTATATCGACGAAATCTCCCAATATGTCGTATCGTGTCTTATCGTATTTTTTATCATAATAAATTTCGGGGTTATTATTGTCGCCTTCCAATTCTTCAATATCAAAATAATATTTTGCTAAATTGAACTCGGGGCATTCATTTCCCTTCGATTCCTTTGATTCGCCGTGGTGTTTATCTAGTTCTATTTGTATCTTCTGTTCCATGGAAACATCGTTCATATCTACAAATAAATCCAATGTTGATAAAGATATAGAATTATTTAAATATTCACCATTGTCTTGGATTAATATTTTCCTCATAAGTTCATTTGTATAGAGACGCGATGACTTTACCGGTATACCATATGCTTTAAATAGACTTGTCCTGTTCTCCCCATCCATCAAATTAAATAATTCATTATCGATCATATTATTTTTATTAACCACGTTTCTAACAAAGAACCCATTTTCCCTATCCCTTTTATCCAAATCCGTTTTTATTTTTCTTATCTCCCCCCTTAACCAATTAACCATGGTCTCATATTGTTTATATGTTATGTCATCGTGATAAATAAGAAATGGTTGGAGCTGGTCAATTAGTGAAGTGTAATTGGCAACGTTGGGTGTATCATACGCGTCATCGCTTATTAATTTGAATATATCCGACGTTTTTGGTATAATTTTATCTAAAAACAATTTCATATCCTTTTCCATATAATCATCGTTTCGGTCTAGTTGTTCATTGCTTTCATTGGTGAATATATACGATTCGGGGATTTTCAAATATTTATCAGTTACCTTGTAAGATTTTTTTCTATCATAAAGGTCGCTTCGAGTAACTATATTATTCTCTATTTGGGTATTACTATTTATAAAATCGCGGTAATCAAAATTAATTAAATTATAAACCGATTTAGTGTAAATGTTTGTATTGGGGAGATTTATGGACGAATACTTAATTATGTTTTCTGGTAATTTTAAATACCCCATAATTCTCAATGAATCACCCTTTAAATTTATATCTATGTTATTTTCATTACCGAGTTTACATTTTAAATCAAAATTAATATCGGGTACAAAACGGTTAATAGTAAATAGATTTTGTGTTAATTTAAATTTTGAATTTCTGTTAATTTCGTATTCCTTATTTACATTATAAGAACCATTAACGGACGATGAAAAAAATTCATTATTTGATGAATTCACACCTTCTATGGGTATGGGGTTTTTTATTGTTGCTATTATATCCTGTTCTTCGTATGATAGGGTGTATGGTTTTAAAAATTCGTTAGTTGCCTTATTTAAATATTGAACCTTGTTTTCTCCACCCGGTGTATTATTCTGTTTATAATTATATACTGTATCTGTTAGGGTTTTAAAATCAATATCAAAAGTTGTTTCGTTGGTATTAAAGTTTGATTCTATTACGATATCGTCGTCATTGTCGTCTATATCATGGTATATATTTTTATTATGTTTATATATGGGTAGCAACCAATGTAATCTCTTATTTAGTTTCGACATTTCATTAATTAACGGGGCGTGATTAATACCATCTATTTTTGATATCCCAATATTGCCATTTTCATTTATCTTTGAAAATTTCTCTCTAAGTTCACAATACCTTTCCACTATTTTATTAATTTTATCTAATACGTATGGGTTTCTGTTTTTGGTTGGGATACCAGATAATAAATCATCCAATAAGTCGTTGGCTTGATAATTTAAACTAAATCTCTCTTCCCAGTCCTCAACATCAACAATCCTGTCCAACTCAAATTTATTCCCCAATTCCATTTCATCAGCTTCAAATATTATTTCCATTCTATCCTTGGCACTAACATTAACACGTAATTCATCATCCTCGTCATTTCCATCACCCTCGCCATTTCCCTCGTCATTTCCATCACCCTCGCCATTTCCCTCGTCATTTCCATCACCTTCGTCTTTTATTTCCCCATCCTTCCCATATAACCGGGCGTCTACGGGTGGATTAAATAATTCTATAGATTCAATTGGTATGTTTTCGGGTATCCCCTTATATCCGAAATCAATGTATAATTTTTTTTTATCATTATATACAGAGACCTCTATCATATCTTCTTCTAAATTTGTAATTTGACCATTAATGACAAATGGTATTTCACCCGAAAATCGTACCGATACGTTTGTCCCAAATAATAAATTATTTTGCCTGGCATACCCACGTTTTATTGATTTATTTAATATATGGATATCTTTTATAGACTTATCCGATAAATATTCCTCAGTTAAACCCAAATCATGTGGTTCATTGGTTTCTATATTGATTAATTTTATTTTATTTGAATCTACATAATTCACATAAAACGCCTTCTCGTGTAATTCGGCGTTGGTCGGGGAGTATATCTTTATAATATCACCCAAATCCATTGTTATTTTAGTTTTTTCTATATCTCCGGACATTGTTCTTATAGTTAGAGTAGAAATTATATTAGATTACATAACTATAAAATATTTTTATAAATCCAATTAAAGACATTTTTGGATGAAATAATAGTATGAATCCCAACAATGTTTTTGATGTTAATAAACTGGTTACGGATAAGGTGTATGCGTTGGAAAATAACATCAATGTTATAGCCCTCAAAAGTATGCTATTTAAAAAACTTACCAAAAGCCTCAGGGACACAAAGCCGGACGAAAATGACTGGTTGAATAAAGTAACCGAACTAAAAAAATCAATCCACGAAGAGGAAGATAATTCTTCTAGATTTATACTTCGTTATGATAAAAAATATTTAAACGATGATAACAACGATTCACTTGGTTTGTTTAGATCGCTTATAACAGATGGTACTAAAATCCTTTCATTTTCACCACCAAAATCTACCAAATTAAACGTTTTTAAATCCAATAGTGAAGCGGATAATTTAGAATATTTAGAATACGTTGAGGGGACGATGATTAATATGTATCATGATAATACGTGGAAAATAGCAACAAGGAGTTCAATTGGGGCAGATGTGAAATTCTATAAAGAAAGCACCAAGACCTTTAAGGGTATGTTTTCGGAGGCTTTTTCTGAAGCTAAATTGGATTTTTCAATGTTTTCAAAGGACTATTGTTATTCCTTTGTTTTACAGCACCCCGAGAACAGGATAGTTGTCCCTTTTACAGAATCAAAAATCATTTTAACCAATATTTATAAATGTGATGGGTTTCTTGTTAAAGAAATAGATTTTAATGATGCAACTATCAAATGGATTAAAGACGCCGATCGTGAAAAAATCAATCACCCACGTGATATCAGAGACGTTATTGGCCTAAATAATAATAATAATAGTAATAATAATAATAATAGTAATAATAATATTGAAGACATGATTAAAAGTATTTCCCGTGGAGTAGATTATAAAATCGTTGGCATGGTTATATATAATCGAAATAAAGGAATACGGTATAAAGTAAGAAACCCGGATTATGAAAGGGTTAGGCAATTGAAGGGGAATAGTCCGAAAATACAGTATCGATATTATACATTAAGAAAAACCGGGGATGTCGGGAGATATTTAAAATATTACCCAGAGAGCAAAAATAAATTCACGGAATTAAAAACCCAGCTCCACAATTGGACATATAATTTGTGGGTTAATTATATTAATTGTTTTGTTAAAAAAGAAAAATCCCTGAAAAGCTACCCATTCGAGTTTCGGACACATATGTTTAATTTGCATTCAATATATTTAAATCAGTTGCGAAACGATGGGTACATTGTTACTAAACGGGTTGTTATTGATTATGCAAATAATCTTCCATGTGAATATTTAATGTCTTCTATTAACTACCCCTTAAGAAAGGGGGGAATATTAAAAAATATAACCGAAGATTTGCAAAAGTTATAGTTATTATTTTAATTTATATAATTAATTAATTAATAAATATTTATATTATCTGATAATGTATTGTATATTTGAATATTCTCATTACATGCGTCTGTGATTATTTCTACAATATTTGATATTTCCGTATCGGCTTTAAGTTCTTCATTAAATCCGATTCTAAGGTTGCCGTGCGTATCGTGTGGGTGGGATTTATTAAAACCAACATAACTGAGAGTTTTACCGTGTTTATAGTATTTTTCATGGAGAACGTAATCTAAAATCGCTCCTATAGTATAATCTGTATTATCCAAAACAATATCATAGCTGTTTTTAATCGTGGATTTATTATTTTTAATTACCATTTTATCAGAATAATCGGGTTCCGAAAAATTATTTATAATTGTTTCTAATTTTTTAATAATAATTCCACAGGCTTTCATTACAATGTCTTTATTTTCAAAAACCCCAATCGTTTGGACGATAAAATCAAAACTATCGTCTATAAATAATCTCTTTGAGTGATGGTTAACCCAGTCTGACTTTTTTGTTTTAATTATTTCCGGTGTATTGGTTTCATCCTTATTTAATTCGATTTCTTGTTCAACCCAAGCATCATTACCACGTATCTTATCGGGGGTATTCATATAAGTAGCACACGATACAATATTATAAACACCATCGTCTTCAGCTTCATTCATTGAAAATCTAGCCGTTAGTTTAATATATTGACCCGGGAAACTATCAGATAACTTGGGTAAAAGTTTGACTATCAATATGTGATCACCGGTTATACTATTCGGGGGGAATATTTCCATAACGAGTTCGTCTGGTAAATATTTATCGGTTTTCATATCCTTTATTTTAAAATCCTTAGTGGTTACCAATATAGTATGCTTGTTTGTATTCGTAACATTTAATTCGACTAATAAATTATCATAATTATCCCATACGCTTTCATTGAAATATACCGGGATACATGTAATTCTATGCTTTATTATTTCGTTGTTTAACCCCGTGGTATTTTCTGTAATATGTATTTGATTTTCAGAATGAGGAAACCCCCTGAACCCCAGTGTTGGGACATCGGATAAAATCGTCCGCCTAAGACCATTCGCGTAACTATGGTTTAATCCGGATATTGTAAATCTTAATATATCCGAATCAGATGTATTTATACTTTTTATATAATTCACAGGCGAACCCTTGCCTTCCGACGAATGTTTGCTTTCCGACGAACCCTTGTCTTCCGACGAATGTTTGCTTTCCGGCGAACCCTTGCCTTCCGGCGAACCCTTGCCATCCGACGAACCCTTGCCTTCCGGCGAAATTTTAGGAGATTTTTTACTTTGCGACATTTATATTATTATTAATATTATATTAATATTATATTAATTTAATTATTAAATCAATTTATAATTTAAGTTAAAATCTTGAAACCAATATAAAAAATAATATTAAATGACAGAAGTTTTATATTATAGTAATTATTGCCCCCATAGTAAAGAATTATTAACATATTTATCAAAAAGTAAAAAGAAGAATGATATACATTTTATATGTATTGATAAGAGAGAAAAACATAAAGATGGAACAACTCATATTATATTAGATACGGGGAAGAGGCTATTATTGCCACCCACGGTTACAAACGTCCCTTCAATCTTATTATTGCATCACGGCAATAGAACCATAAACGGGCTTAAGGAAATATATAATTATTTTAAACCGGGTGAAATGGAAATAAATAACGAGGCGACAATGGAGAATGGCGAACCCACGGCATTTTCATTGTCGGAAATGGGGTCGACTATATCAGATAATTATTCATATTTGGATATGACGCCCGACGAACTATCCGCTAAAGGTAGTGGTGGTTTAAGAATGAAACATAGCTTTATTGAAATAAACGAATCCCCCGCCATACAAACCCCACCCGAAGACTATATCCCAAATAAAGTAGGGGAGGTTGATTTAGGGAAATTGGAACAAGAAAGAAATAAGGATATACGGGAAACAAGTAAAAAAAGTTAATTCAATATTAATATATAATTATATAAATAAAATTATATATTAAGATATAATGAGTATTGTCAAATTGTTTAATTCACAGTTTAATGAATTTTTAAATGACATGGTAACTGTTTTCCCAGAAGATGGGGATATAAAAACTGCCAAATTCATACACAATAATATATCTTCATTCTCTCCATCGCTTCCAATTAAATTATGGTATTCAAATATATATATCAATTATTATAATGATTTGGAAAAGGGGGGATTTGATTCTTTATTTACTAAAAATTTCGAGGAAGTGGTAAATACATACGATGACGCTAATTCAATATTAGAAATTATTAACATTATCAAGAAACTTGCACTAACATTATCAAGTAGCAATAAGGATAAAATTTATAAATATATGATAAATTTATGTAAAATATCAAAAATATACCATGATAAAATTTAAAATAAAAAATAACGTAATATGGTTATCGATATCCCCCCACGGGTACATCCCCGTATAATTAGTCGTATAATTAGTCGTATAATTTAATTATTTATTTAATTAAATAATTAATTCTATTATAAATAACTAATATTTAAACGTATAATAAATATTAATTCATACAATGAACGATTCACCCATTACCCAAAATTTTAAAAATATAATTTCCGATTTTTATTCAGACCTATCGAACACGTTCCCCGAAATTAAAAACGATTTAACACCAATTCTAAGTGAATTAGAAGTAATTAAATCACTTAAAATAGACGATATAAGTGAATTGGATAATATACCAAATCTTAAAAACTTATTCGAATTTTGTAAAAACATTTACCCCGAAAGATTTTTCGATTTATTGTATAAAAATGATGATATTTTCACAAATGATACGATAGATACCGAATTTTTGCCGGGAATAGATTTTAAAATACTTTGGAAAAAAGATATTTCGGATAATACCAAATCAATATTGTGGAAATATCTACAATTAATATGTTTTTCTATAATTAAAAATGAGAACGACGACGGAACCTTTAGGGACACCGCCGCATTATTCGAAACCATTGATGAAAACGAATTAAAAAAGAAACTAAAGGAAACAATGGAACAAATGAGCAACGTTTTAAGCGAATCCACCGAAACATCTGGGGATTCAAGTGATACAGGTGGGGGTGATGAAAATATTAAAACAAATTTAGAAGATTTATTCGGAGATTCTTCGAATAATATACCCGACCCGGATAAATTACACGAACACATTACCGGTCTATTGGGTGGAAAATTGGGACGACTGGCATCAGAAATAACAGAAGAAAGCTTCGGCGATTTAACGGATATTTCTGGAATAAAATCGATGGATGACATTTTTAAAAAATTTTTAAAAGATCCTTCTAAGATTTTGAATATTATTAAAAAAATAGGTGGTAATTTAGATAAAAAAATAAAATCGGGCGAAATT
>Ga0114997_10004824_pt1 | contig 10405 bp, 8 predicted proteins | sample ArcticOcean_MG_C_2_FD_87045 | JGI IMG/M metagenome (GOLD analysis project Ga0114997, IMG submission 87045) | Marine microbial communities from western Arctic Ocean - ArcticOcean_MG_CB4_136 | ecosystem: Environmental > Aquatic > Marine > Oceanic | place: Arctic Ocean: Canada Basin | collected... | reverse complement strand
GTATGGAAGTCTCGAGTGAAGTTTTTTTAGGAAAAGATTCAAAGGTGTGGCTACAAGCACTTAATAGAGTACATGTTCAAAAGAGTATTTTATTATATTGTTTCGGTAAATTAAGGTAGCGGTAAAGGACTATCACCATTTTGATTCAGATACATTATTACTGACGCTCTATCTTTTTCTTTTCTTAAACCAGCGTAAGACATTTTAGTTCCTTTTAAGTAAGAGGAAGGTTTTTTTAAGAAACCGTTTAGCTCCTCAAATGTCCAATCTTTGCCATATGAAGCTAAAGCTTTAGAATATTTGTAATCATCCACACCACCAACTGCTCTTCCAACCACATTGTATAAAGCTGGACCAATTTTATTTTTTCCATCCTTATTTATCGAGTGACAGGCAGCACATCTTTTAAAAATTTTCTCACCAGCGGCTAGGTCACCAGTTGCCAAGATTGCAGCTATATCAATTTTTTCTATAATAGCTTCTGCCACATTGTTATTTCCAAAAGTTTCTTCTTCAACCACAACTTTATATCCTGGCTGTTCGGGTTTATTAACATGGAAAACAGCATTAGATAGCTTTCCTAAACCAATTATAAGTAAAGCAACCATTAAAATTGCTGCTATGATTTTATTTAATTCGAACGAATCCATTTTAAATATTATTTTTTGGACGTATAACATGATAATTTAAAAAAATACTTAATTTTAAAATATTATTTTGCGTCTGTTAGACGCATAATTGTTGATTATATAATGTCTAAAACCTTAATTTTAATTCCTTCGCGAATGTCTGCCTCTCGATTACCTGGCAAACCTCTTTTAAAGATCAATAATTTAGCAATTATTTCTCATGTAGTTAATAAGGCTAAAAATACAAAAATAGGTAGAGTGGTAGTTTGTGCGGAAGATCAAGTCATAGTAGATGAAGTAAAAAAGAATGGAGGGGAAGCAATTTTAACAAGCCAAAACCACAAAACAGGAACAGATAGAATATTTGAAGCTTTTGAAAAATTAGAAATTAATGATGTAGGGTATGTATTAAATCTACAAGGTGATGAACCCGCCATAGATGAAAATGATATTATAAATCTAAACAATTTTATGAATCAGAATAATTCAGAAATTGGAACACTAGGAGCAAGTATCAATGATAAGTCAATGCTTAAAAATAATAATGTTGTTAAAGTTACCACCGAAGAAAAACTTAATAATAGTAATTTTCCATTGGCAGTAAATTTTATGAGAAATGCAAATATAGAAAATAGAAATAACGTATACCATCACATTGGAATTTATTCATACAATACTAAGATTTTAAAAAAACTTGTTAATTTACCTCAGAGTAAAAATGAGATTGATAATAAGTTAGAACAATTAAGAGCAATAGATAATGACTTTAAGATTAATATAGCATTAGCAAAGACATCACCAATCGGTGTAGATACTGAAGAAGATTATCTAGCCATAAAAAAAATTATGGAATATAAGTCATAAAATGAAAATACTGTATCAAGGATCTCCAGGGGCATATTCCCATTTAGCGGCACTTGAAATAGACCCCAAGGCTGAAATTATTCCATGTAAAACATTTGATGAATGTTTTGTTAGAGCTCAAGATGATTCAAAAATTAAAATCATTATTCCTGAATCAAATAGAATTACAGGCAACATTGGGATAGAATATTTAATATTTAAACATAGACTAAATATTTACGCTGAACACTTTCATCAAATAGAGCATAATCTGCTAGGTATTCCTGGATCAAAAATAGAGGATATAAAAAATGTATTTTCTCATCAACAAGCACTTAGCCAATGTAGTTCATATATTAAAAAAAATAATATTACAGAAAATGTTAGAGCAGACACCGCTGGTTCAGCAGAACTAATATCAAAAAATAATAATAAGAATGAAGCTGCCATAGCATCAAAACTTAGTGCTAAAATCTATAATTTAAAAATAATTGCTTCAAATATTGAAAATGAAAAAGGAAATGCAACTCGATTTTTATTAATGGGAAAATCTGTCTCTCAGCCAGAACTTGGTAAAGGCAAATATATAACTTCTTTTTTATTTAAACTTAAGAGTAAACCAGCGGCATTATATCAAGCGCTAGGAGGCTTTGCTATTAATGGGGTAAATTTAACTAAACTTCAAAGCTATCCTGAAAAAAACTCATTCACTTCTTATTTTTTTCTTTGTGATTTAGATGGACATATAGACGATCCAAAAGTTCAAAAATCTTTAGAAGAATTGGGACTTCATTGTGAAGATTTTCACGTTCTAGGTGTTTTTTCTGCAGATAAATTTCGTGAAAAATAATTTTTAATACTTTTGTTGTAGAATAGAAATCATTACTGTTATAATACTTTTGGAGGCTAGAGGTGAATGCTGCTTAAACCCGACCAGATCTTAACAGAAGCAATCGTAGAGACAGTTTTTCAGGTTCTAGTCTCCTTAAAATAATGAATAAAGATACAAAAGTTTTAGCATTAAAGTATAGACCTCAAATATTTGAGGATCTTATAGGACAAGATATTGTTGCAGAAACCATTATAAATTCAATTAAACTAAATAAAATTCCCAATGCATATTTATTTACTGGAATTCGTGGAGTGGGAAAAACTACTACGGCAAGAATAATTGCTAAAGCACTTAATTGTTCTAAAGAAATTAAAAATCTTTGCAATGAAGTCTTGTGCGAAAACTGTGATGCAATAGCTAACTCAAACCATATTGACATTCTGGAAATGGATGCTGCTAGCAAAACTGGGGTAGACGATGTAAGAGATTTAATAGAGTTTTCTCGATATGGCCCGACAATAGCAAAATATAAAATTTATATTATAGATGAATGCCATATGCTTTCTAAATCAGCATGGGCAGCCTTACTTAAAACATTAGAAGAACCACCGAAATATTCTAATGGCTCATTAAAATTTATTTTTTGCACAACAGAAATTAAAAAGGTTCCAATAACAGTCGTATCCAGATGTCAAAGATTTGATTTATCAAGAATAAAATCAATTGAACTATTTAATTTTATTAAAAAGATTAAAGAAAAAGAAAAAGGAAGTGTGTCTGATGAAGCATTAAAACTAATCGTGAAAATAAGTGAAGGTTCAGTTAGAGACGCACTATCTCTTCTTGACAGAGCTTTAGTCAGTTTAAATGATAATGAAGAGTTAGATTTATCATCAGCTCAAAAAATATTTGGATATTTTGATAAATCTCAATTAATTAATTTATTCAAATCAATTTTTGAAGGAAATGAAAAAAAAGTTCTAGAATTATATAGATCTATATATGATCAGGGCGTTGAACCAAAAATTTTTATAAATGACTTTTTAGAATTATTGTATTACTTCAAAAACATAGAGTCTTTAAAAATTGATAGTACTAATTTTTCTTTAAATGATGATGAATTTCAATCGATTAAATTAATTGCAAAAGATATAGATGCAGAAGTTTTAATTTTATTTTGGCAGTTCTCTATTAAAACGCTTGGTGAATTAGAAATTATTTCAAATCAAAATATCTCTATTGAAATGTTTTTAATAAGATTAATACACTTAAAGGGAATATCAAATTTCTCTAAAATTGTTGATGAAGAAAATTTTGATAATTCAAATGTAAAAGAAGAAAATAAGATTATTATAAACAAACAATCAGTGGAAAATAAAGATTTATTTGATTTAAATAACAAAACTATAGGTCAAATAAGGAGCGTCACTCAAGAAAAATCGTCAGAACAAAACATTAAGGAATCAAAAAAAAACGAACCAAATACCCATGCAATTTTAATCAACTCATTTGATGATTTGCTAAAAGAATGCACTGTACAAAAAGAAATAAAATTAAAATATGAACTTGAAAACAATGTTAACCTTGTGAGTTTTGATAATCAAAGAATTGAGATTTCTTTCAATGAAAATTTAGATAAGGATTTTATTAAAAATTTATCATTAAAGTTAAATGAGTGGACGCATAATAGGTGGATTATTACTCTCTCAAAAGAAAAAGGTGAGCTTTCAAAAAAAGAAAAAAAAATAAATTTAAAAAATGCTTTATTAGAAGACACAAAGAAATCATTACTTTATAGAGAAATTTTAGATAATTTACCCGATGCAGAGTTAATTAACATTAAAAGTGAAGAAAATTAAAATGACTGATTTTACAAAAATTTTAAGCCAGGCCAAGGAATTGGAAAAAAAGATGAGAGAAAGTCAGGAAAAAATAAAAAAAATATTAATAGAAGGCGTGTCTGGAGCAAATTCTGTAAAAGTTACATTAAATGGTGAAGGAGAGTTGATTAAAATTGATATATCGCCGGAAACAATGAATGAAGAAAAATCTATAATAGAAGATTTAATAGTTGCAGCACATAATAACGCTAAATCAAAACTAAAATCTAAAACTTCTGAAGAGCTCTCTAATGCTACGGGTGGACTTGGTATGTCTGGTTTTAAATGGTAAATTAAATTTTATGCAAAATATTGATGAAATTGAAGAGTTGGTAAAATTAATTTCTAAATTACCTGGTCTTGGTCCTAAATCAGCTAAACGAATAGTTCTTAAGTTAATAAATACTAGAGATGAACTGATGAAGCCAATGGCAAGTACCTTGGCTAAAGTTTACAAAAATGTATCAAGGTGCAATTCATGTGGGGCATTAAAATCTAATTCTATAGGCTGTAATAACTGTGAAAATAATAAAAATAAATTTAATAAAATTTGTGTTGTAGAAAATATTGCAGATCAATGGAGTATTGAAAATTCTAGTATTTATAGAGGATACTTTCATATTTTGGGTGGTACTATTTCATCATCTAGCCATAGAAAAGAAGATTTATTAATTAATTCTCTCGTTGATAGAGTTAAAAAAGAAGACATTGAGGAAGTAATTATTGCAACTAGTGCAACAGTAGAAGGACAAACTACAGCTTATTATATTCAAGACAGCCTTAAAGAAATTCAGGTAAAAGTTTCAAAATTAGCACAAGGTTTACCGGTTGGAGGAGAAATTGAAAGTTTAGATGATGGTACTTTATTTTCAGCTTTCAAAAATAGAAATGGAATTGGAAATAATTCTGATTAATTTTTTTTTATTAACCTATTTAAATGTAATAAAGGCTCTGTATATCCGGAAGGTTGTTTTCTGCCATGAAACACTAAATCACAAGCAGCCTTGAATGCAACAGACCTATCAAAATTTGGTGACATATTTTGATATAATTTGTCACTATCATTCTGTACGTCAACTACTTTTGCCATTTTTTTCATTATTTCCAGAACTTGTTTACTTGAACAAACTCCATGATGAATCCAATTAGCTAAATGTTGGGAAGAAATTCTTAAAGTTGCTCTATCTTCCATTAAACCTATATTATTAATATTAGGTACTTTTGAACAACCAACACCTTGATCAATCCATCTTACAACATAACCCAAAAGTGTTTGTGAAGAGTTTGAAATTTCAGAATTAATTTCTTCAATAGACCAATTCGGCCTGTCTGCAACTGGAATAGTTAATAAATCATTTAGTTTGGCAGCTTCTCTATTTTGCAATTCTTTTTGTACATTAAAAATATTTATTTCATGATAATGCAGAGAATGAAGTGCAGCTGCTGTTGGTGAAGGTACCCACGCACAATTTGCACCAGCTTTTAAATGATTAGTTTTTTGTTTCATCATATCAGACATTTTATCAGGCATAGCCCACATTCCTTTGCCAATTTGAGCTTTACCAGAAAAGCCACATTGAAGACCAATATCTACGTTATTATTTTCGTATGCATCAATCCATTTAGAAGATTTCATATCTCCTTTTTTAATCATTGGACCAGCCTCCATTGAGGTATGTATTTCATCCCCAGTTCTATCTAAAAAACCTGTATTAATAAAAAACACTCTATTCTCTAATGATCTAATGCACTCTTTTAAGTTTGCAGAAGTTCTTCTCTCTTCATCCATAATTCCAATTTTGCAGGTATATTTTTTTAATCCCAGAACTTCTTCAACTTTGGAAAAAATCAAATCTGTAAATGCAGTTTCATCTGGGCCATGCATTTTAGGCTTAACAATGTAAATAGAGCCACTTCTTGAATTGCTTTTTATATTTAAATCATGAAGACATGCAGCTGTGGTAATAAAAGCGTCCATTATTCCTTCGGGTATTTCAGATCCATCTTTTAAAGTTATTGCAGAGTTAGTCATTAAATGACCCACATTTCTTATTAATAATAAACTTCTTCCATGTAGTTTTAGTCTTATTCCATCTTTAGAAACATAACTTCTATTAGGATTTAATTTACGCTCGTAGATTTTACCATTCTTTTCGAATTTTGATTTTAAGTCACCCTTCATTAGACCTAGCCAATTACGGTAACAAATAATTTTATCTTCAGCATCAACTGCAGCTACGCTATCTTCATTATCGCAAATAGTCGTAACTGCTGCCTCTACAATTATATCACTTATACCAGCAGAATCTTGAGTAGCACTAAATGCCTTAGGATCTATAATTATCTCAACGTGAAGGTTATTGTTCTTAAGAATTATTGCAGTCGGATTTTTATCATCTCCTCTATGACCAATAAATTTATTTTCACTTTTTAATTTTGTTTTTTTTTCATCTTTACTGACAGTAAGTGAACCATTTCCTACCATGAAATTAGTAATATTCATCCAATTTAAAGATGTGCTATCTAAAGGAAAATATTTTTCTAAAAAATTTCTTCCGTAGTTTATAACCATTTCACCTCTTAGGGGGTCATATCTTTGAGATGTACTATCTTCAGATTGTTCAATAACATCTGTACCATATAAACTATCATATAAACTCATCCACCTAGCATTAGCTGCATTAAGTGCATATCTTTCATTCATTATAGGAACCACCAACTGAGGTCCTGCAATACTAGTTATTTCCTTATCTAAATTTTCTGTTTTGATTTTGAAATTAGGTCCCAATTCTTTTAAATACCCAATTTCTTTTAAAAACTTTTTATACTCTTCCAAGTTAACTTCATTACCTTTGTTCTTGATATGCCAATCGTCAATTTTTTTTTGCAAACTTTCTCTAATTTGTATTAATTCTTTATTTCTAGGTGCTAGCTCATGCACAGCATTATCAAATCCGAGCCAAAATTTTTCTGGTGAAACTTTTGTATTTTTTAGAAGTTCTGTATTTACGAAGCTTAATAGAGCCTGTGATACTGAAAGATTATTAATTTTTGTATATTTTTTTTTCATAGCACTTAATTAAAATCTTCTGTATTTTTCCTGAGAATTTTTCTCTTTAGACGAGAATAAATCTCTTTCTACAGAGAGATGTTTTTGGTTTTGCCTATGATCTTCTATGTTGGTTGTTCTTTAGGCACTACTATTTTGTAGTCAATACCAATTATTAAGGTGTAAAGCTTAATTTTATTAAGTCAATTATTAAATCAGACAAACATTTTATTGCCTTTTTTTATAAATAATAAACAATTAATATATAAAAATGAAAAATTATTTAAATTTTGAATTAGATGTTAAAAATTTAGAATTAGAGCTGGAAAAACTAAAAGATCCATTTAATAAAGAAGGACTATCAGAAGTTGATACTGATAAAATTTCAAAAATTCAATTAGAAATAGATCAAAAATTAACTGAAATTTATTCAACTTTAAATCCTTGGCAAACAGTTCTTGTCGCTAGACATGAGGATAGACCTAAAGCCAAATTTTTTATTGAGAATTTATTTGATGATTTCATCCCACTTTCTGGCGACAGAATGTATGGAGAAGATAAATCAGTAATTGCAGGGTTTGCAAAGTTTAATGGAAGTTCAGTCTTGGTAATTGGACAGGAAAAAGGTGAGAATTTAGAAACAAGAATAAGTAGAAATTTTGGAATGATGAGACCAGAGGGTTATAGAAAATCTATAAGATTGATGAGACTTGCTGATAAATTTAATATTCCTATAATTTCTTTTATTGATACACCAGGCGCTTATCCAGGTGTTGGTGCAGAGGAGAGAGGTCAAGCAGAAGCAATAGCAAAATCCATAGAATGCTGCATGCAGTTGAGTGTTCCAACGTTATCTGTGGTTATTGGTGAAGGTGGCTCCGGAGGAGCAATTGCTTTGGCATCTTCCAATAAAGTTCTAATGCTTCAGAATGCAATTTATTCAGTTATTTCTCCTGAAGGGTGTGCAACAATACTTTGGAGAGATCCTAAAAAAACACTTGAGGCAGCAACTGCAATGAAACTTTCTGCAACAGATTTATTAGAATTAAAAATTATTGATGAAATTATAGTTGAGCCTGTTGGTGGGGCACATAGAGATAGGGATTTAGTTTTAAAAAATGTTAAGAGCACTATTACAAATAATCTAAATGAGTTTAATAATATGAGCAGAGAAGACATAATAAGTCATAGAAAAAATAAATTTCTATCTATTGGAAGAAATAAAGGTTTTATGAGTAAAACAAAAAATCTGGAAACTTTAACTATGAAAGAAAATTTTTTAGGCAATATTAAAGTTAAAATTGATAAAAATAAAAAACCTATATTTATTTTTACTGCTCTATTAATTTGTGTGTGTATTTTTTATTATTTTTTATAAAGAGCCACAACAGTATTTAAATTTCTTCTTTGAACCACAAAAACAAGGCTCATTTCTTCTCATTTTTTTTCCAGTATATTTGGGATCTATTTTAGTTGGTTTCACCACTCTCTCTTCTTGAGTTGGTTTTTGAACAATGCTAAGATTAATTAGTGTGGTTACTAGATCTGTTTTTAGCTTATTAAGTAGAGATTCAAATAAAATAAATGCTTCTTTTTTATATTCGACTAATGGGTCTCTTTGCCCGTAAGACCTTAAACCAATTACCTGTCTTAATTGCTCAAGGTATTGAATATGTGACTTCCAACCCAAATCAATAGTTTGTAAAAAAATCCTTTTTTCAATTTCTTTAGAATGGTCAATATTTAGACTTTTTATTCTTTCATTTCTTTTTTCTAAAAATTTTTCTTTAATTTTGTCTTTGAATTGGGCCTGTTTAAAATCGATCAATTTTTGTAGATCTATTTCATTGAAACTTTTTCCTAATATAGATTTTAATTGATTGTTAAATTCATTATTTTTTGTACTAGATAAATTTTTACTTTTTAAATCAGATAGTTTTTCGATAATTTCTTCTAAAAAATCATCAGAATAATGAAATATATCCTCACTATTAATCACTTTATTTCTTTGTGAAAAAATTACATGCCTTTGATCATTTAATACATTATCAAATTTTAATAGTGTTTTTCTTATGTCAAAGTTTCTTGCCTCCACTTTTTGTTGTGCTCTTTCAAGGGCTTTATTAATCCAGGGATGATCAATGCTTTCGCCATCTTTTAGTCCAAGTTTTTGTAAAATATTATTCATTGAATCTGAACCAAATATTCTCATTAAGTCATCATCAAGACTTACATAAAAAATAGAATTTCCTTCATCTCCTTGTCGACCAGATCTACCTCTAGCTTGATTATCTACTCTTCTAGATTCCATTCTTTCAGTTCCAATAACAAATAGTCCTCCTAAAGATTTTATTTTTTCTTTTTCAGAGCTTAATTCGTCTGGATTCAAAATATCTTTTTTTCCACCAAGTTGAATATCAACTCCTCTACCAGATATGCTTGTGGTAATTATAACTGAATTCATTTTTCCAGCATTCGCAATTATTTCTGCTTCTTTTTCATGATTTTTAGCATTTAAAAGGTTATGTAAAATATTTTTACTATTAAGAAGTTTTGAATATTGTTCTGATTTATTTACGCTTGATGTAAAAACTAAAATTGGTTGACCTTTTTCATTGCACTCTACTACCTTATTGACAATTGCTTCATTTTTTTCAGATTCGGTTCTAAAAATTTGATCATTCCAATCTTTTCTAATCATTTTTTTATTTGTTGGAATTGTAATAACTTGTAAATTATATATCTCAAAAAATTCTTCAGATTCAGTCGCAGCAGTGCCAGTACACCCTGAAATTTTTTTATAAAGTTTAAAATAATTTTGGTAAGTGATTGAAGCTAGTGTTTGATTTTCTAAATTTATGTCTAGCTGCTCTTTAGCTTCAAGAGCTTGATGTAACCCATCTCCATAACTTCTACCTTCTAGAATTCTACCAGTTAATTCATCAACTATTTTTATAGAACCCTCTTTAACAATATAGTCTCTTCCTTTCTCAAATAGATGACTTGCTCTTAAAGCTTGATTCACATGATGAACTAAACTTAAATTTTCAGGATCATAAAAGTTATTATTTTTTAAAATACCAGCACTAGTAAAAATTCTTTCAACATTATCAATACCAGTATTTGTGAGTAATATATTTTTATCTTTTTCATCAATCTCATAATCTTCTTT
>Ga0114997_10004823_pt1 | contig 10405 bp, 13 predicted proteins | sample ArcticOcean_MG_C_2_FD_87045 | JGI IMG/M metagenome (GOLD analysis project Ga0114997, IMG submission 87045) | Marine microbial communities from western Arctic Ocean - ArcticOcean_MG_CB4_136 | ecosystem: Environmental > Aquatic > Marine > Oceanic | place: Arctic Ocean: Canada Basin | collected... | reverse complement strand
TATAATTTATTTATTGAGAGAATAAATATGGCAAAAGAGGATAAAAACGAAAATGTTAAACATATACGAGAAGATGAAAAACTATTTAATATATGGAATCAATATCACCTGCATAAGTGGTATACTAAAATAAATATAAAACGTTTATGGAAAAAAGGCGATTATGTTGATGTATATGATTATGTAAAAGGTTGGTGTCCTGCAATTATTTTGAGTGGATATATTGAAAGAAACTCGGCATTATCAAAAAAAATTTTAAAAATAGAATATACGAGGTACTATGAAATTAAATTTTTGGGTTGGGGGGACCAATTTATTGAAAATGTTGCAATAGATAAATTAGCACCTTTAGGTAAATACACTATAAATCCTTTAAAAATATATGATAGTATATCGCGCGATTGTTCAAATAATACATATTATTGGGCATTATGTAAAAATGGTACACATTGGGATATGTGTAAAATTATAGAGAGAATTGTGGAAGATGATTGTATTAAATTATTGTCATACAACGGGGATATTTATAAAATAAAAAAAAACAATATTGGGAATACAATTAGACATATTACGGATGCAACAACGTTTTTTTCAATAAAGACAGAGTATTGTTTTTTTAAAAGAAGATTGTTTGAATTTTAATTTATTCAAACGTAATTTTATTCGCTATTTCGCGTTTTATATTTTGTTGTTGAAGCAACCCCATTAACAAATTTGGCAATATAGACACTGTACTCATATACGTTCTATATTTAAAAACACATATACTTGAAACCTTTTCGTATTTTATAGAATACCACCAATACGGGGGTATATTGATTATTTGACCCTTTGTCAAATCTAAATCCAACACTTTAACTTTATCAAATTCCGGTTTATAAATTTCTTGAACATTCCACGGATCCACTGGAGACCCAAATTCAAATATATCATAATCATTTTCCTTCTGTAAATACTTACCGTTTGAAGGCGGTATTAATTTTAAATTAATTTTACCACTAGTTACCAAATAAAAATTTCTATGGTTAATATTATACCTTAAAGGTGTATATGAATCTTCGCCACCAGACATAAAATCATATTTACATATTGATACCATTGGTGGTCTTAAAAAAGAATCATTATATCTAAATATTTTAGCCAAACCGGTTTCTTTTAAAAATTCACCATTGTTTTCAATTATGATTTTATTATTTAATTTATTTTGAAATAATTTCACAACTTCGTTTAATAATATTGGTAAGTATATTTCACTTTCTTTATCTTTTTCTGAAATATTTCTAAAATTCACATCAAATGCCCCATACAATTCTTCCATTTTACCAATATTCACGGTTTCTAATAAATTTTCATTGGTATAATCAAACAAAACGGGTTGTTTAAGATTGCAAATTTCTTCTAATCTATCTTTTGAAACATTTTCTATTGTATAAACTTCTAAATCATCGCTTGTATTTAAATGAAAATGCATATGAATATATAAAAAAAGCACAATGCTGAAAATAATAACTGTTAAAAAAATTTTCATTTACTAAATTATTTCTAGAAATGAATATTTGTATTTTACCTTATTAATCTTCGTCAATTTTAGGTGCTAAATAAATACTTAGATAGTTTTTTTCACCGTCTTCGTCGGACAAATTATACATCATTTTTAATGGCACATCCTTTGACATATGGAGTTCAATATTTTTATTAAGTTTAACAAAGTTTGTCATTTTTTTTATATAAGCCATTGCATAATTTATTTTTAGCTCTATATCTTCTTCAATTACGTATTCTTCCAAATAATCTTCAGCGATAATTAACTTCATTTTACCATTATCGCCAGATGTTTCAAGCGTTATATTATTCCCATCGCAACAAATCATTAAATTATCTCCAAAAATATTCAATTCATTAATATAATCTGCGAATGATTTTGCTTGAATAATGATATCTGCGGAATATTCCACAATTGGTATATCAAAACTTTGTGCATCAATTGACATAAGTCTCATATCAAAGTTTTTTTCTACTTTATCAGATTTAATATTAATGTTTAACGTGTCACCATCATCATATAGCATATGAAATGAATTTTCCTTTTCTAGACAACTTAATATTGAGTAAAATACTTCACAATTTATTCCTAAACTACAAGGTTTTTCCATTGCATAATTAGAAAACCATTTTTTATCAATCATTAATTCAACCAAACAGACGTGATTGACTCCGAGTGCTTGAGCATATAAACCATTTTCTGTAAAATCTAAATTAATATCATCTGATATTAATTTTAAGTATTGGAATATTGTTGCAAATTGTGTCAATTTTTCTGAATCATTGATGGTTATTTCCATTGTTTTTGATATTAATATTAATAATAATTAATATTAATTTTCAATTTAAATTATTCAAAAGTTGGTCCTTCGGTTTTGTCTTCTATTATTTTTTCAATTTTTTCATTAATATTGTTCTTTGCAATATCATTGACATCAATTGTTACGTTATCCACTGATTTTTCCACTGATTTTTCCACTGATTTATTAAATGAGTTTTCCTGAATCATTTGGGTTAATAGAATTAATTTTTCACTCAATTCATTAACACTCCTTTCTAAAGTTTCTATTTTTTGCAAAGAGTGTGTGTTTTCATTGTTTTCATTGGTTTCATTGGTTTCATTGGTTTCATTGCGTTCCATATTCCCCATATTGCTGAGAAAGTCTATATTAAGTTCAATTGTATTCAGTCTCAATTCATGATTTAACAAAATTCTCTCAGAAGAACTTTTTGTTACATCTAATTTTTCTAAAATACGTTCATTCTTTTTAGAGACTTCGTTAATAATATTAGAAGCTGAAAATGTATTTTCAGTTTGCGATGACATAATCTCATTTCGCGATGGCAATGGTTCGTTTGGTTCGTTTAGATTCGGCGTATATCTTCTTGTGGACGATGTATTAGATTTTGCATATGGACCTGTTCCCATTCGTCTTTCAAATCTACTCATTTATATTAACTAACAATAATTATTTAATATAAAATTTACGTAATTTAATTAAGCTATCATATTCATTTTTATTGCGGAATGATATTTATATTTATTTATCCTAAAATCAGAGAAAACATAATCATCAATACTATCTCTTTTATTTATAACACAAGTTGGGAATTCTTTTGGTTCGCGTTTAATTTGTTCCAACAACATTGCTTCGTGTTCTTTATATATATGCGCATTCCCTATAAAATGAATAAATTCACCCGGTTCTAAACCACAATGCTTTGCAAGAAGAATAGTTAAGAAAGAATATGAAGCAATATTAAAAGGTACCCCCAACCCCACATCACCGCTTCGTTGATACATTGTACAGTGTAATTTGTTACCCAATACACTGAACTGCGACATAACGTGACACGGTGGCAAAGCCATATGATCTATTTGCTCAGGATTCCAAGCCGTTAATATTAATCGCCGACTATTTCTTTTTTCTGGATCTTCTAAACATTTAATTATATTCGCCAATTGATCAATCCCACCATAAAGATATTTACGAATTTTATTTACATTTGTACTAGGTTCCACGTGTAATGGTATATATGGTAAATTATAATACCGCCATTGATAACCATAAATAGGACCAAGATCACCCTGTTTAAGATGTCGCAAATTACGCGAATCTAAAAACTCACGCGAAGCATTACCATTCCATATATTGACGCCCTGTTTTACCAATGTTTTATTATTTGTATCACCCGAGATAAACCACAATAGCTCTTTTAAACAAGATTTCCAAGCCAGTTGTTTGGTTGTTAATAGTGGTATTTCACCATTACTTAATGGAAACCTCATTGACGCACCTATGATTGATTTTGTTACACCATTACGCGTTTTCTCTTCTTCGCCATTTTTCATAATATTGGAAATAAGATGTAAATATTGCATTTCGGGATGATTTTTTTTACTTGATAATGTTATCATTGCCTTTTTACTTAATGATTTCGGTTTATCTGTAAACCACGTTTTTATTTTCAATCTTTCCTCTTTTGTTTGAGTCCAACTTAATTGACGAATATACAATATTTTCACAGGATTTTTAATTAAATTATTTAAAATATTCATATTTTTTAAAAAGTATATTAATTTATATTTATATTCAATTTAAAACAATTTTAAATAGCTTTCTAATAATTTAATTTCTTATTATAAATCATATAATGGCAATGAGTATGCAAGATCAAATGGGTGGAAATAATTTACAACAATCGTCATCTAGTATATCCAACAATGGATTTATAAACACGTTACTAGATTTGATAGCGAAACAAAAAGTGAATTATCAAATCTCCTCCAATATTTAATAATAATTATCATTCCTATTTATATTTTAAATAGGACAATTAATGGTGTTATCCCAACATTCAATGAAAAAAAAGGAAATATTGAACTTTTAGGAGAAGTTATAATGCAAGTTATTTCGCTTCTTCTTGGTATTTATATTATTCATAGAATTGTTCTATACATTCCTTCATTTAGCGGTAATAATTTAGGTGATGTTAATTTTATGAATGTTGTATTGATAATTGTATTTTCTGGACTTAATAGCGAAAATGGTAAAAAAATTAACCACGTGTATAACAGATTATTGGGAGCTTGGCACGGTGATAATAAGGTTGCGGAAATGAAAAATACAAATGACAATTCCGTCGTTAAAGTTTCGCAACCTATTTCGGGAAATCCAATGCAGGCAGCACAACCAACGCATCAATCAAGTCGTGCTGACTATGTTGATACACACCAACAAATGGGTACGGGTGCTATTTCACAAGTTGTGCAACAAATACAAACCGGTGGACAACAAGCCTCTAACGCAGTTGGTACGGGAGGTCAACAGGGTAGCCAGGATATGGGTATGGCTGGCGGCGGTTTATTAGCCGAACCAATGGCCGCCAATATGGGATTTGGTGCATTCTCTAGTTTTTAATACGGGATACCCAACAAGTTTTAAATTTAACAATAAAAACATTTTACAAGATATTTAAACCATTCTTTATAACCAAATTCTCTTTAATATTCACTGTTTTTCCCAATTTTTTTATAATTAACTCTTTATCCTTATCTTTATTAGAATCATTTGAAGGTCCCATTATTTCGTGAACCAATTTTTGCCATTGTGCTAATAACACATCATCGTGCAAATAATTTGGATTCTGCGTTTCCCATTCTTTCAAATGCTTTATTTGCTTAACTGTTAAATCTTGAATAGATCTATCTATTTTTTTATTCTCTTTATCTTTCTGCCATTTATTTTCATCACGGACATAAAATTGCATATTTTTTTTATTACAACAATGGATTGGTCTTTGATTTGGATTTAAATCTTGTAAATGTTTTACAAAAATATTACTAATTCCTTCCGCATACCCGTGTTCTTTGGTATACAATAAATCTTCCAATGAAATATCGAGATTATTTACAAAATCTGATAAATTCATCGCATCTTTACATTTTTCATTCAAATAAAAATTTATCGTCATTTTTTTATTGCCACAATTTTGATAAGATATATTATTTGAAGTTTTCATTGTGCCCATTTTGTCAATTAAAAAAGCATTTTGTTCCAATAATTTTGTTATATTATTATTTTGTGTAAATGTTTGTTCAATAATTTTTTCTAAATCGCTTTTTGTAACAGATATTACGTCAACGCTATGTTGGTTTGCGAAACCGGTCTGTTTATTTACTGCATTACCATAAGTGGTCTCGCCGATATTTTCACAATAATTTAAATTATTTGCATAAAAATCGTCATTTTTCGCCGTTTTGGTATGAAAAATGTCCCCAAAAATCGCATTTTTATCCATTTTTTTTATATTTTTTGATTCCATATTTTTTTTTATGAATTTCGTGCATTTTTTGCGATGTTTAGACACGCCCGACTTAAACCTATAGTGTTTACCACACAAACAATAAAATAATTTTTTTTTTATGGTTTGGGGTTTTTTTTGGGGTTTTTTTTTATGTTTTTTAGTGTTAAGGTGTCGTTTGAAATCCTTCAAATTTTTTGTTTTGAAATGACATTTGATGCAAATATGTTCGCCGTCTTCAAAAACCACGCTCTCGTCGCAAAACCCGATAATTTCGTTATTCTCGTCGTTTTCACTTTTTTTTTTCTTAATATTTATGGTTTGCTTACAGTCACTTTCAACAACAGCTGTAAAATCGTCTTTTTTTTTACCCCAAAATTCGGCCATTTTTATGTATATAAATGGATAACAAAAAAAACCCCTAAATACTTTTTTTTTAGCTTTTTTAGCAAAAAATGGCCGTTTTTGGCGTTTTTTGACGTTTTTTGAGAGTTTTTTCTAAAAAAAATGAGTAAACTTTATTTGGCGTTTTAAGGTCTGCCACCTAGGCGTTTTCAAGAATTAAAAAATCTGCGTGAGACTGAACCGGAAAGTTTGCTCAATTTTTCTCAAAACTATTTTACGATTTTTCATTTTTTGCACTTTTTTTTTGTCTTTTTTTAAAATTCCCAAAATAGTTTTGAAAAAAAATGAGCAAACTTTTTTATTATGTATTAATGTATAAAATAGCATTATTGAAAATACCTAGGTGGCAGACCTTAAAACGCCAAATAAAGTTTACTCACTTTTTTTAGAAAAAACTCTCAAAAAACGCCAAAAAAAAAGTTGAAAAAAAGGCAGTTTTTTTTCACTTTTATTTTTTGTTAATGGTTTAAAAATAAATATATACACAATATATTATGACTAGTTTTGATAATAAAGACGATGATAAAAAATTTGACAAATTAATAGAATCATTGGAAAATGACGGAAATTACTCGATATCCAACTTGAATTCAAGTATTATAATGGAACATAAAAATAATATTTTACAAAAGTTAAATTTAGAAAGAAGTGAATTGAAAATTATTCACAAAAAATTAAAAAAGTATAGATATTGCAGCGATTTAAGCGATTTACAATTCGGGAATTATTTGAGATGGGTTTCTTTAAAAGATCCAGAAAAAATATTTTTAACAAAAGGCGCTTTTTTTTCAGACTATGTGTATACTAAAAACTCCGTTAAAATAGTTTGCCGGAATAGTAGAGGATTTACATTTCAAATTAAATTTGACGAAGTTATAATATTTCAAAAATTAAATGATCAAGAAGAAATATTATTAAAAGTTATGGATTATTTAAATAAAAAATAATTACAAAATAATATTTTATCACCAAATTATATAGATGTCTAACAACGCAGTTTTACAAAGGGGTTTTGATTTACCCAATAAAACATATAAAGAAAAGAATTTAATTGTTCCAGATTTTGATTGGATATCGTTTTTCATCATAATTTCGCTTTGGGTATTGGGGACAGTATTTGTTAGTAAAACGGGAAATAAACTTTTCCCAACATATAACAAAAAAACCAAAACATTTTTTATAATTATAGAAATTTTATCCCAATTATTATTTATTAGTATTGTGCTTTTTATATACCAAGGATATGTATTTTATCCCATAATAGAATATGTTCATAATAAAAAATTGCGTTTTATAAACGATGCATCCATAATTACAGCAACAACCGTTGGTGTGAGTTTAGGATTAAACATGCCCTCGCTATCGCAAAAAATTCAAACATTATTATCAGTAAAACCTTTAAAAATTTAACATATAATGCAACATTTTTTTTGACCCTGTAAATTATTCCATTCTTTAATTGAATAATTATTACTCATACTTAAATTACAACGAGCACAAATTGGTTTTAAATTTGAAACCGCCAGTGTCCCGCCCTTTGATTCCGGTTTATCGTGCCCAACGTGGAAATCAAACACATTAATTTCATTTTTACACCAATGTATATAACAATCGGAATTAAATTTTTTACCGAATGTTTGGATCCAACATTGTTCTCGTATAGCTTTTGGTATATTTTTTTTATTAGTCTTTTTATTAGTCTTTTTATTAGTCTTTTTATTAGTCTTTTTTATATATTTCTTAACCATTGGTAATATATATCGTTACCATATTTCTATATACATTTTTAAATGTTTCCATAAAATATTTAAAACGATATTATAATTATAATTATGATGTTTTTATTGCCGTTATTAGGTGCTTGTTTTTATAATTTAATTGAAAATGAATTGCTTTTAAAATATAATAAAAAATTAACTTATAATTTTATATCTTGCATACATATATTTTTTTTAATTTTAATATTTTTAACAAAACAAAATTACAATAATAATTTATTACATAATATATGTATTTTAAATACAACTGGGTATTTTATAAATGATATACTTTTTATAATAAAAAATAGGAAATTTACATTTAAAGGTATTATTTATTTGTATCATCACTTTTTTTCATCAATATATGTGATTTATCAACCTGAAAACAGTTATACATTTTTGTGGTTATTTTCTGCCGAATTATCAAATATCCCGGGTCATATTGTTTATCATTATATTAAAACAGATAATAAAACACCTTTTCAAATAAAAATAAAAAATACTTGCGAAGAATTTCAAGTATTTATTTATGGATTTATTAGAGTTTTTTATTTATCCTACCTAACCTACTTGGAATACAATGTTGATAAAAATAACTTCCAACGAAAAATATTTAATTTAACATTTCCATTATTTATAATGGGTTGGGCTTATTCGTATGTATTAATAAAAAAAATATATTGTGTTAATAATAATGAAGAAAAAGTTGAATGATTTATCAAATAATGATTTACCAGACATATCAAATAATGATTTATCAAATAATGATTTACAAGACATATCAAACATATCAAACAATGATTTACCTGACATATCAAACATATCAAACAATGATTTACCTGACATATCAAACAATGATTTACCTGACATATCAAATAATGATTTACCTGACATATCAAACAATGATTTATCAAACATACCTGACATATCAAATATACCTGACCTATCAAATAATTTAATTAAAAATAAATTTTTATTAATAAAGGTAACGATTGTATTAATAGCCATTGAATTTAAATTATTATTGTTAATTGATAATATAAAAGATAGATGTATTTTATATTTTGCAATTTACGGTCAAATACTTTTAATATTAAGTTTGTTAAAAAGTAAATCATTTTTAATAGAAGTATCTCATCTTATGTTTGGTTTAACTATTTTATTGATATTATTTTGTTCATTTAATCCGTATCTAAATATATATTGTTATAATATAATTTTATTAACGTTAATAACGCGATATATATATGGTGGTTGCTTATTATCACATTGTAATAAAGATAATATTTCTTTTTTACCAGATTGTATGCGTTTTTCATATATTTATAAAAGTATTTTTGCATTAATGATTATTAAGATAATTTATATATTCACTATGTAATTTTGTATAAATTAATAATATAATGATATATTATTAATGGTAAAGGTTGTTGTGTTTGATTTAGATGAGACGATTGGTCATTTTGTTCAATTGTCAATATTAGATTATAAATTAAAAAAGTTTTATAATAAGGATTTAACAAAAGATCATTTTCACAAAATATTGGATATTTTCCCCGAAGTTTTTCGCCCAAATATGATGAATATTTTTAAATACTTACATAAAATGAAGATAAAACATAAAGGAAAAATTAAAATAATGATTTATACTAATAATAACGGCTGTAGAATGTGGGTACATCGTATTAAATCATATGTGGAAAAAAAAATCAATCATAAGATATTTGATCGCGTTATTTGTGCTTGGAAATACGATGGTAAAATCTTGGAAAAAAATAGAACAGGCTATGATAAAAAGTATGATGATCTATTAAAATGCGGACATTTAAAAAAAACGGATAAAATAATGTTTTTAGATGATCAATTTTATGAAAAAATGCTTCACCCACAAGTGACCTATTTACATTTGAAACCATATCATTATAAATATAGTGAAAAAACATTATATGGAAAATATATAAGTCGCGCCAATTTACCGTATGCAAAAAGTATGGATTTGGCTAGATTTTTTAAAATTAAAGATTCAAGAGAATGTTTAAATTCGGATAAATCGGATAAAATGAATTTATTTAAATTAAGAGGTAAAAGAATTGAAAGGCATATTAAAAGATTTATTGAATCGTCTAATAAAACAAAAAATATAAAAAATATAAAAAAGAAGAAAAAGAATAAAACAAGAAAAAATAAGAATGTTGTTTTTAGAATCTAAGAACTTTTGAAAAAAGTTCAACAAAAAAAAAGAACTTTTGAAAAAAGTTCAACAAAAAAAATAACTTTTTTTAAAAGTTATTTTTTTAAAGTTTTTGCTTAACTTTTTTTAAAAGTTATTTTTTTAAAGTTTTTGCTTAACTTTTTTTAAAAGTTATTTTTTTAAAGTTTTTGCTTAACTTTTT
>Ga0114997_10004820_pt1 | contig 10409 bp, 8 predicted proteins | sample ArcticOcean_MG_C_2_FD_87045 | JGI IMG/M metagenome (GOLD analysis project Ga0114997, IMG submission 87045) | Marine microbial communities from western Arctic Ocean - ArcticOcean_MG_CB4_136 | ecosystem: Environmental > Aquatic > Marine > Oceanic | place: Arctic Ocean: Canada Basin | collected... | reverse complement strand
TCGAGAATGGGGACAATCTCAGAGGAGTCAAGTACATCGGAATCCTCGAATAAAAGAGGAGATATCGCGGGGATCTCTTTCAGATCACTCTCGTTCATGAACAGTTGTTCATCCCTTAAGTCTGAAATCGTGTCGGACATATCAGAAACACCAAACAAGCGTTGATTTTTCCATACTCCCGTTAGTTCCTCGTCGTTTAACGATGAAAGTAATGCTAGAACAGAGAGTCGACGTTCAATGGATTTGGCCGAGGTGTCCTTTTCAATCCCTTCGCCTTTGACGGTGATTTTTTCGTCGACAAGCCATTCCCTCAATCCTGGGATGTCGTCCTTCATGAGTTGACAGATAGAACGGAGTTGTTCAAACCAATCACCATCCTCTTTTCTTTCTCTCTGACGTGAACGAGCAAATCCAACAAGTCGTAACGATTCTGGAATGAATTGGGCAACCAAATTTGTCTGGAGCAACGCAAGAAGGCCGAGTAGGATTGCGGAAAAGGCAAACGTCATCACAACAGGTTCATCAGCGACTCCTGAGAAGTCACCGTTCATTATTTTCGACCATGATGAATCATCATTCATTTCATTATCCCAGCGTGAGGCGTCAAAGGGATAAGCGTCACGAGCATCACCAATACCGTCGCCATCAATATCTGAATGCTCAAGAGGATCAAAGGGGAAGGCGTCCGTATTATCACCATAGCCATCACCGTCCGAATCAAACCATTCGTTACCATCTTTGGGAAACATATCCATGTTGTCTCCAAACCCATCACCATCTGAATCTTTATTCTCAGAGGCATTGTATGGAAAGGCATCTGTATTGTCTCCTACTCCGTCATCGTCAGAATCAAGCCATTCTTGAGCATTATCTGGAAACACATCTTCATCGTCACCGACTCCATCGCCGTCTCTATCTTGAATCCGTTCAATTTCATACACCTCAACAGTGCACCCACCGAAATCACAAACCTGAACGTAGACCGATAGACTTTGTGAATCATCGTCAAACCAATCATCGAACTTGAGGATTCGATCAAAATACACACGTTGATTGGTTTGGACTATGTGTACTTGGCCCAACGAAGATATCACTTCGATTTCTTCGTAAGAGCGATTAAAAATATCTTGACTAAATCCAACAACTAAAGTGGCATTTCCTGAGTACACATTTGCATCGAGATAGCCTGTGATTGGATAGGTGGTTGCATCGTACTCGACAGATGTTGGTGTGATCAAAGATTCAATGATAGCAATAGCGGGTGAATAAGGGAAGAAGGTTAGATTCAAGGTCGATGTATAATCTTCAAATTCCAAAATCGAAACCTGAATGGTAACATTCACCATTTCCACAAGAGGGGAACTTGATTCTGAACACCAAGTAACTGAGAATTCACTAGAATCATTTGATTTTGGGATTTCCACAATTGGGTTGTACAACGTCGAAAGTAAGCTTGGATTGTATATTGAAATGTTCAGATTCGTTGCAAAACCTGCTTCTTCAAGATTCACTTTAACAGTCGTGTTCAAACAAGTTCCATCTTCAATCAAATGGGTATTTCGACTTGATTCCACTGAAATAAAATCACCTAAAGGCAAAGGAACAATATCTACAGCACACCATAAAGAGACAGTTAAAACATCACAAAATGTTTCGGCAGTATCGAGGTTTTTCACCGTCAAAGAAAGATAAACGGGTTCATAAGAAGACAGATTTACCTGGATGAAGACCGGTCGGGACTCGCCAGGATCAAGAGAAAATGATGAACCTGTAGAAACAATGCATCCATCGCAGCTGGTATTTGAGATGGGATTCGAGAGGATTTGAAATCGGTCGTTAGCCGTACCTTGGTTCGTAATCGTTCCAGCCAACGTGTAGGGTTCACCCTTAAACCCGTACAGCGGACTTTCTTGAAACTCCAAGGTCCACGCGTGCTCAATTGTAGAGGAAACATTCATAGAAATGGTGGCCACGGAGCGCGTTCCATTTCCAATCGTTTGAATCACTTCCAAACAGAGGCTTGCCATCTGCCCTTCCTCAAATTGATCATTTCCAGGAGCGGTAACAACAACAGCCACTGTTGCAGCGGCAGATGTTAGAAGACTAAAGGGGAGTGATGGAAGGATTGATGATTGGTTGAGCAATCGAAACGAGACATCCCAGGTCGTATTACATGTCAAAGTTGACGAGTCAGTGAAGGTTTGGGAAATCAGGAATTGATTGAGATCTTCAGGGGGAAATACTTCAGAAGAAAGATTCAGTAATGTTGTTCGAGTTTCCCCCGGTTGAAAAGGGGTGGGAAACGGTGGTTCCTCGCTAAACGTGTAGTTCAACCCCTTGCCAATAAATCGAATGTGGCAAATAGATGAGAGGTTTGAATTAATTGATTCATCGCAATTGTATGTGTCATCCCAAGCAATGTAGGTAATCTCATTGGATAAGGCAACAACCGCCGATGATGATTGAACCAATTTGCTGGATGTCCAATTGGTCACAAGAAATGTACCGTTCTCCAAAGACATCTCTAATTTGTCGACATCAAAAGTGTTGTACATAATCTGAGAGTGAGTCGTATTCATTCCACCTAGCCAAACAATATGGGCATCGCCTAACGGTGAGAGAGCGATGGACTGAGATCCATGCAGCGGATGAGATGAATTGTTGCTCAAGGATTCTGGGCCAAACAACAGTCGTGAAACATTGAACTCAAGACCCTCAGGAACGCCATCGCTTCGATTGGTGCTTATGTTTAGCATAGCATATTGCAAAGAACTTGACTCTGAACCGTTGATGATGTTCGTGGAAGACTCGGTCCAGACCAAATGCAAACGGTCTTTTGCGTCCATTTGTACGCTCGGTTGTGTATTGTCGAAGGTAATATTGCTCGCCGTTGTGTTGGTCTTTTTTGTGATGACCGAATTTTGAACGCGCACGAATTCTCCCAGGTTTTCTTCATACTCTCCGTTTACGATGCGGTGGGCGGAACTTCCGTTGGCCCACGATTGACTGTTTTCCATCAAATGATATGGGTCGATGGTTTTCATCATGATATCCATGGGTGCATTGGAAAAAATACTGTAGACCATTAATTCGATCAGAATAGCCATTGAGTTGCTACCGCCGGATCCCGACGGGAAGTCAAAGTAATGACCGCCTGCGTCAGAATTTCGGAGTGTATTGCCCGGGCAGTTACGGGTTGAAGTTGAAACAACACTGTTCGGGCATTGAGCTAAGTCCATGAAGTGAGATTGGATGTTTCCAGCGCCACCGTAGCCTTGGCCGTAGAGTCCGAATGGAATGACACCAGCAGTAATACAGTTATCGTGAGCCTCTTCAATAGAAGTCAAATCATCTGCTTGCTGAGACGGGTCGCCGTCTTTTGGCCCTTCATCGGACCCCGGGAGCACTATCTTTTTTGCCTTCAGGTTCCACTTGTGGTCGTCAGCGGTTGGTGGATTTCCTGGAATATTGCCAAAGGCGTCTTTCCAGGAGAGGCAAGCCCAGTTTGTTCCCGGGCCCCAGTCTTCACCGCTGTATCCTGCATAGGTATTGCCGTTGTAGACAGTGTTCGGCAACTTGCGAATCCCACCGGAATCATCTCCAGGGCCCAGCGGAGTGGTTCGGGGTCCAGAGTTTTTGTTATGACCAGCACAGTTACCTGCGCTTGCTGCACCAGGAAGTGTGTTGCCAAGACCATAGATGGTTTCGTACACTGTTAGATTCGATTCATTCAACATGGGCTTCAATCCTTGGAAGTAACCGCCAGAAGCAAAGTTTCCGCCGTAAACAAAGGTGCAGACATCCGCCCATTCGGAGTACATTGAACCCGAGGTGTCCAACACAAACATGAGTTCTGCTGCGTGACCGTTTGAGGTTTCATCCCATACGACAGTGGGTACATCTTCGCTCGAAAGCACAACTTGGGGGTTCATGCTCCACTTAGGCCCTACGGAAATAATGGTGTCATCAACGAGAGTTTCAATCGTGGCGTTGAGAATATTAGGATGGAGTAATTTGTAGTAGATTTCAGGTTGAATACCGTAATCGTAAAACTCAGCATAGAAGTCTTCCCAAACCAAATGTATGTTGTTAAGAGAGTCGATTGCTATGCGTGGATTGTCTCGATTCTGAGTTCTTTGAACAACTACTGTGTCGTCGATTAATGTAAGGGTGCTGTCATCTGATTCGGAACCGTTCAGTGATGCTGCCCAAGGATTAAGAGCGGTATAAACGATTTTGTGTTGGCCTGCCTCATCAGCCCATACAGCATGCACTCGGTCAAATTCGTCAACTTCGATATCGGGGTCTCCAATCCTGTGGAGGCCTGCGTTAGTGATCTGGGTCTTGTCAATCAACATCTCTCCGGACCTGCTCGAGAGTGAATAGTAGATGTGTGCGCCTTCGCGTACTGACACGGTGTGAAGATTACCATGAGAGTCTGTGGCGATGTCCGCTTGGGTAAAGTTCGCGGAGGAATCGCTGTGAAGAACGATGGGGGGAGTGTGATATTGGTCACCAGTAGTTGATGCGGTGGTTGCAGGCACAGCTCCAACCAGTAGAATGAAAATCAACACGGTTGCTTTGAAGACTTTCATATGTATTCGATTCCGCAATGATATTTAATGTAATAGGCCACGTAAATTCCCTAAAGCACGATGATTTGGCATTGTATGCTGCATAATTGTAATTATCTTTGGGATTAACTCTTGTGAGTCGAAACCCATGTCGTCCGGAATTGAATTATTGATCTGTACGTTGGGCCTTTGGATAGTTTGTTTCGATCGCTTGTGCGTCAAAAACCTAGCATTAGTACTGCAGTTAATTCATTTCTTTTTTAATCGATTAAGGTCTGATGTCAAACGATCTAATTTAGAAGTCAAGTGCTTATCGTTCTGTTCTAAAATTGCTATAGAGCATAGCAATATGCCTACCACTAACATCACCCACCAATGAGCAGAAAGTATCGAATATCCAATTACTTCTCCTTCACCCAGATACAAACAGTCAGCGCTACTTATTACCATTACAAACCCTGCAATAAACATCAGTAATTTCGAAATCACATCCATAAAATTCGGAGTTGACTTTTTTACATAAATCTATCTATTTGATTAAAGAAATAAAACTCATTGGAATAGCCTCCTTCGAACTTATCGTAAATGTTTAGCTGATGGTTTGTTCAAAAGTTATGTGCTTTCTTCGCTTTCGCACCATTTTTCTTCAAAATTGGTCGACTGAAAGTTGTTTGCCTGTTTGATTCTTCACCAGAAAAGTGGCAATATTTTTCCATGAATTCTAGATTTTTGAATTTGTACCAGGATAACGCAAGTTCCGTCCGGACAATTTCAATTGCTTCCGTACAGTTCTTCGATCAGGGATACTATCTGCGAATACCATGGTAAGCACAGCACAGAATATGACTCACACATTTTCCTTACGGAAATTAGCCAATTATTGTTAGGATCAGTAGGGGAATCCCTAACACTGCGAACAATATCACTATGAACCACCCAGTCGCCTTTAATTGATAGGCTTGATTTGCTCTTAAACACTCGGAGCAAAAATATTTACCTTTTGGAGGCCCGTAATCAAGCCAAGAAGCTAAACAAAAATCACATCCTCTGGCTTCACAATTGTCATCCTTCTGAAATTTCTTCGACATGGCGTAGAGCCGTGATCTTTTGTACAATAGACCGAAACATATTCTTGAAAAATTATAATTCTCCTCTCCGCACCTGGGACAGACTTTTGAATCCTTCTCAACATTCATTATTTCATTTCGATGGTGAACTTGTGAACTTATATTAATATCACCTTGAACAACAAAATCATTCAAAGAAATATCATGTGAAGGAGGAATTGGAATCCATTCTGTTCCAGACCACATTGATTTCCCATCTGGACTGATAACTGGGTCGGTCATGGCTAAGCCTTGGAGTTTAGATTTACCAATGCTTCGTAGGTGAATATGTACCGGGATACTATCTGCAAATACCATGGTAATCTGATTTAGGAAAGTAGACTATTCACTAATGCGCTGCTTCTTGTATTCCTTGACATCTTTGCTCAATTGTTCAAGCCCCCAGATAAGATGGGAGAAGCCCGGATAACCTGCCCACTTGGGGAAAGCACCCGCCATACCTTTCCATTCACTTCCATCGGTAACGGTGTCAGCGTCCAAATTACTGTATACAGCGCGCATAATGCACCTCGTTATCGCTTTTGAAAATGCTTCTTGGTTTGCTAACAGTGCTTCCCAAGATGGACGTGAGGGAGGTCCGCTGTGTACACGTACAATAAGGTCTATTGAATTGAGAAAATCATAAGCTGAACCAAAAGATCCAGTCAATACAAATTCATTCATCCAATTTATCGGGCTTTCCTTACTTTTTTCTTTATTTTCATCGGTCATTTCGATTCCTCTTTTTGCTTTTTCAGAAGTGTTTACTTATTCATTAAATTAAGAAATCAAGAGTATATGAACCAACAATTCCACGAAATCGAGTAGAACATCTCTACAAGTTGCGTAACAGTTTGCAAATGAGGTCTTGGGATTTTTCCGTTAGAGCGTTTTCTTTGAGTGTCTCAAGTTTCTCAATCCATAAGTGTTTATTTTGCTGTTTAAAACTAGAGTTGTTAATTTGAAATTCTAATTCTAACAAATCGATATATACACTGTAAAAAGTGTGTAGTGGATTTTGCCTGGCCAAAAAAATTAGGTCTCTAACCGGACGATTATAAGGAGAAGATTGTTTCATTTCAAACTCAATACATCGAATGATACTTGTCATCCTGATAGCAGTAGATGAAGGTGCATTAACCGCATGGGTCACAGAATGATCCAAATGTTTCCATCGTTCACCAGTCCTCAACGGATGAATCCCGAGTAAAAGAAGATACCGAGAGATAATATCTTGGTATTTTCCTCTTTCTTTAGGAATATGATTGTGGGATTCTACAATCCCCTCGACACTTTCTTCACTCAACTTGTTTGTATGTAATTGTTCAAAGAATCTTATGAAATGTATGTAGTAAAGAGAAAGTGATTCAAGATGAGTATCTTTTGCATCGATTCGAAACCGTTTTGAAACCGTCTTTAGAAATTCATAGTCGGTATTAGTTTTTTTGCGCGCTAACAAAAGCATTGAATTAAGAATAAATTCATATTCATCTAAATCTATATCTTCAAGACCTCTTTTTCGCAATTTGGCATTCACTTCTGAGAAATGATTTGAATCGATATCCCTTGGTTCAGTGAATTCAGAGAGCCACTCTAGAGAACCTTCCATGATTTTCGAATAAATCGCTCATATTTACCGATATTGCTATTATCGATTAACTCAAGGTAATTATATGACTCGATTCGTTTGCAGGGGCTGGTACGATGAAAATTTCGGCAATGAACGAATGGATAGAATATGCAACAGCTGCATACCATGGTCTTGGGAAAAGGGAGATTTAGACAATGAGATGATGGAGATTGATAAAAATATCTACGATGAATGGGTTTCAAAGGTAGGAATCGTTCTATTCAAGGGCGTTCCTGTAGATTTTAATCCAAATTCAGTCGAGGAAGGAAATTACGAAAATTATGTTTTTATTCATTTATTTCAGATGGTGACGATTTATGCTGATGATGAAATGGAGAGTAATTACAAGTTCATCGAGTCTCATCGATTTTCCACTTTTCGTGAGACAATAAGAGCACTCCATATGTACGAGTTACCAAATTCTTGGAATGAATTGGACTTCGAAACAGGAGAGCAAAGAGAGGGCTATCCATTCTTTTCCCCTCCCTTGTTCAAACTACGTATTTCTAATCTGAAAACGCCCATTGAAAAAGAATTTGAAGCAAAAAGATACGGCTGATAAACAATAAAATTCTATAGAAAGATGCTCGTACCGGGACACTCTAAGGTTACGTCCGGACAATTCCAAGTCCTTACGTACGCTGTCACGGGAAGCATTATATGGACAAACCATATCACTTATTTCAATGAAAATAAATCCTCATGAATCACTAAGAATGTACGGAAAAAATAGATTGGGAAAGGTAAATTTCACCATTTCAGCCAATTACCAACCGAATATAATACGAAATACAACCGAAGTTCGGTCGAATCTCGGCCGAAAATCGACCGATAGAGCGAGGTGGTGATGTTTTGGCAAAAATCGCAGCACTTAAAATCACCACTAACAGCACGAAAGTCTATGTTTCTTCAGGCAAATTCCGCCGAACTTACCTCCTTCGTGAATGGGCAGACTGTGTATCTCGTTCGAATGTTCAACTCATCCCGCTCAAGGATGATGTTGTTGCGCAATCTCAGCAAATTTATCTGTACAAAGGAATTGGTTTTCGCATTAAAGTTGGAGAGTCAACAATGGATTGTGAGCATCTCATACAATTTAATTCAACCATCTTGATTCAACAAAAAGAATTGAAACAGCTGTATCCTCAAATCACCTGGACATCGTCATCTCCAGTGTACACACCAATAGTTCAGCAACCGATCATGCCAGTTCAGCAAGCTGCACCTCTACAAGGTATAATCTACAATCCTCAGACGAAGAACAAATTTTTTGAGCATATACGTCAATACACCAACCAAAGTGAGGGTGACACATCTAGCATTTTGGCAAGGGTGACAAGAGAAACACATCTAACAGCAGAACGATTCATCAAAAAGAATATCCTCAACGAGAAAATCTCACGAAACATCAGGCAAGATGTCAGAATTGCCGTTGCCATACGTGATGGTGGTCAATGTACGCACCTCGATGAATTCAAACAACGTTGTCAAATGCAACATGACCTTCAATACGATCATCGTTTCATTCCCTTCACCTTTGGTGGCCCTCAAAGTACATGGAATCTGACACTCTACTGTAAACCACACAATAATGCGAAAGGGGCAAATGTCGATTTTATTAAGGGCGCAATAGAATTCTTATGGGGGAATTTCAATCAGTGAAGAGCATGAAAATGAACCTTGGCCCGAGGATCTCCTTCGAAATGTAATGCATTCTGAAGAAAGGCCTGAAGATTATGATGATGAGATTGAGCAAATTATTCCAACATATGATGAAAACGAGAAAACGTTCAAGCCTCCAGAATTCTCGTACCGAATGGGCATGAAATTAGATTCATATGAAAATTTCAAGGCATGGGGATACATCAGTACCGACCAAAGAATGCTTCTCTCCGATGAGGGCGAAGTCTATCTTCGAATGGATGAACAGACATTTGGGTTCACCCCATATATCGCTATGGTGATTCGCATTGCGAATGGCGGTGGAATACAATCAACTGAAAATCGCCTTTCAGACCTTGACATTGGTCTCAAGAAGTTGGTTCATCAGAAGATTCGTCCAAGTGTCCTCAATAGGGTAATAATGTGGCTTAAGCGAGGGCGGTTAAGTAAAGGGATTGATGAGGAGTGATGAGAGTCAAGGGGTTTGAATAAATAATCAGATTTTGAACCGTAAATAAATCAATATACTCGTTTATTGTGCAAATAACATGAACTTGGGAATCTCAAGCATTCTTTTGGTTTTTTTGGTCATTATAATGAATCTTGCGAACTCCGCTTATTTTAATAAAGATGATTTATTACAAAAACGTATTTCAAACTTTCATTTACAAGTATTAATTGGAGTAATGTTTGGAGTTTCGATTGTTTCTGCGTACTTATTATTTTCCGAAAGTGGGTTTTTCGAAATTTCAAGATTTGATTGGTTGTCTACTAATTGTCAAGATTTCGCACAAAATTGGTCATTATCTGGAACTATTATTGATCAGGGTGATGACTATTATGAGGATGTATATGGACAATGCAGCGATGAAAAGTTTGCTTCATTGATGAACAGTTTGATTTTAATTGGTTCTGTTTCAATTGCCATAATCTCATGGTATTTTTTGCAAAAAACATCCAATAAAGCTGATAAATCGTCGGAAATAGAAACAATTTCACCAAAAGGTTCTGAGACAACACAAACTCATGAACAATCTTCAGACCAAACCACAACAAATGATGAAGTATCTTCACATGATCTCACAACCAAAAAAACTGCATCTGGAAATATGATTGAAGAACAAGACTCTAACTCAGTAGTTCAGCCAAAAGAAGCAGAAAAGCCTATTCATAAACCGACCAATTCGTCTCCAATTTCTCCAATAGGCCCTATTGAATTTGATTCTGAAGGATATGAATGGTCTACAGATCGATATGAAAGATCAATCTACAGAATAGCTGGTTCGGCTGATCATTGGAATATTTGGGAGTAATGAATCATTCTTGCGAGTCCAACTACAAATCCTGCAATGCTCGGATGTGTGATGAATATTCTTGGTGTATTTCAGTCCAAGTAAGGTGGTCATAACGGTCTGCAATATTGTGATCAGAATCTCC
>Ga0114997_10004816_pt1 | contig 10414 bp, 16 predicted proteins | sample ArcticOcean_MG_C_2_FD_87045 | JGI IMG/M metagenome (GOLD analysis project Ga0114997, IMG submission 87045) | Marine microbial communities from western Arctic Ocean - ArcticOcean_MG_CB4_136 | ecosystem: Environmental > Aquatic > Marine > Oceanic | place: Arctic Ocean: Canada Basin | collected... | reverse complement strand
TGAGAAACCTCCATCCCAGGAAAACTGGTGGCAAATTCGTTGCGCTGCCCTAATGCGGAAAGTTGCACGTGAAGGGCCAATCGGTGTTAATTCTCTTGCCCAAGCCTACGGTGGACGCAAAGATAACGGCGCTCACCCAAATACTCCAGCGGTCGCTAGCAGAAATGTGATTCGTACCGCCCTACAGCAATTGGAGGACGCTGGCTTGATTGAATTGAAGTCCACCAAAACCGTCAATTCTGTCAATGGTGACCAAAAACTATTCGATGGTCGAACAATTTCAGCCGCAGGCCACAAAATGCTCGACGATGTCGCTCATTCGGTCCGCGCAGAAGCAGAGGCTGCATTCCCAGGACTTGCTAAGTACTGATTTGAATTAGGACGTGTGAGGAAGTGAATGCAATGGCAATCCCCGTCGATGACGAATTAGCCCAACTGCGTGAGCAGCGACGCATCGAGCTCCAGCAGCAGATTGAGCAACAAGCCAGTACACAAGCAGATGCCGAGGTTAAAGCACAACAAGAAGCACAAAATAGCGCTGCACTCGATACTGCGATGAAGACCGTTCTCGAACCTGAAGCACGATCACGTTTGGCTAGTTTAAATCTGGTCAACCCAGAATTGACAACCAAGGTCAAATCACATCTGGCTACCCTAGCAAGCCAGAATAAGATCGCAACCCCGGTTAGCGATGAACAACTCAAGCGAATCCTAGGCGGTTTAAATGAAAACCGCCGTGAGATGACCATCCGGAGAATCTGAGGTGAAATACGATGGCAAGAAACAAACCGGCAGCAAAAAAAATCCGCCTATTAAAGGTTGGAAAACAAAACCGACGCGTTCCTGTTTGGGTCATGCTCAAAACAGCGCGCAATACTGTTTCTCATCCAAAACGTCACCACTGGCGACGGAGTAAATTACAGAGGTGAATTTGAATGGTACGTGGAGCAGTTAGCGAATTGGTCGTTCCTTTAAGGAACGCATGGAATATTACCCGGTACAAGCGTGCACCGCGCGCTATAAAGATCATCAAAAACATGGTCGTTCAACATCTAAAGGTCACCGAAGAAGAAGAAATTTGGATTGACCCAGCTGTAAACGAGCATATCTGGGCTCGTGGAATCGAGAACCCCCCTCGCAAGATTCGCTTGCAAGTAACTCGTCACGACGAACCTGATATCCCTATCGAAGTCAAATTAATGGAGGAGTAAAAATGGGAAATATCCGTCCAACTTTTATCAAACTACGCGCAAGAATTCTTTGTGAAGAGCACGGTGAAAAATTCACCGATAGTTTCGACCACAACAAAGTTATGGTCAATAAACTAAGTGATGTCGAATCCAAAAAGATCCGCAATTGGATCGCAGGTTACGTAACTCGCTACCGCCAGCGTCGCGTCGATTGAGGTGAATGGATTTGGCGATTAGAGTCGCCTGGGACCGTACACCAGTTAGTGTGCACGGCTCAAAAGATGAATTGGAACTTCTTATTCATCGTCTTCGTAATACTCATGGTTTGCGCAAGCACTCCATTATTATGCCCGATAGAGAAAATACAGAAGAAGCGTTATTCTTTCTCTATGTCCCTTGTGACCCCCGTTGGATAATGGAGGGTGAATAGATGGGCGATAGGATTGACGTTGAGCTTCCCAGTTCACCCTATGAGCTTCAGATTATTTTAGTCGGAATCAAGCACCCAGGCAATCTTGGTGCGGTTTGCCGGGCAATGCTCAACCATGGTTTTACCAATTTACGATTGGTCGAACCCAAGTGTCAAACCGATGATCAAGAAGCTCGCAATCGGGCAAAACATGCCGGTATGATTCTTGATAATGCTCAAATCTTCGAAAGTATCGATGACTGTATTGCTGATTGCTCTTTGGTAGTAGGTACTAGTGGCAAAAGAGAAGTCGGTTCGAAAGTTTTGTCGAGGCATTTTGTACTGCCATGGGAATTGGCCGGAAAACTTAGAGATTATACCGGTACGGTTGGCCTGGTTTTTGGCGAAGAAGGAAAAGGTCTCAGTACAGATTTGTTGGAAAAATGTGATTTTCTTCTTACTCTGCCAACTTGGGATGGCTATCCTATCGCCAACCTTTCTCAAGCGGTAGGTCATTGTGTTTACGAATTGCATCGTGACCGGGTCAAAAATGGCCTCAACATTTTGGGTGTAGACCAAGAGCGGAATTTGGATTCTAGTCTGCGTCAAATTCTTAAGCAATCGATCTCCGAATTTGGTAGTTCGCTCAGTATCAATAAAAGTGAATTAGTCACCGAGGTTTTTGAGAGAATAATTATGCGCTCTTTACCAAATGACCAGGAAGCCGAGCGTCTATTAGGCGCGATTATTGAGGCTACGACCGCACTACAGAATGTAAAAGGAGACGATGATTGGATTCGTAATAAGAGAAAGCGAATCATACCCGCCAAGTCGCCCAAGACTTCGGAGTCTCTCTGACGTGCATAGCTATTAACTTCAACCGATTTCCATAAGATGTTTTGATATGTGGTTCGACTTGGTTGAAAGCCCACTTTGGTAAATTCTCTGCGGTTGGGATAAATGGAACCTTTACGATTCGATGATCTGGTGGTAATTGCTCAAACATCTTCAGCAATAATTCATCTTGCTCGTAAACTATGAATGCATGGTCGACAATATCGTGAACAAATTCATTTAGAATATTGGAAATGTCGGAGAAATCAATCAACATTCCCTCTTCTGAAACCCCTCTTTCAGAGACGATATCACCCTCTATTTCAACTTCAAACCGATAACGATGACCGTGCATATGGCGGCATTTGCTCTTGTGATTAGGAACTCTATGCCCGGTGTCGGTCTCTACATATCTACGAATTATTGTTGTCAATTTCATTCCTCCTCAAATTCCAAAGATGCCGAGTTGATACAATATCTCTCGCCACCATATTTGGCTGGCCCATCCTCAAAGATATGGCCAAGATGAGCATCACAACTTTTGCACTTTACTTCTACTCGGGCCATACCATACGAATCATCGCTAATGCGCAATATTCCAGCTTCCGAATGCTCGGTATGAAAAGATGGCCAGCCACAACCCGAATCATATTTCATTTTGGAAGTGAATAATAATGTATTACAACAGATGCAAAAATAGTTTCCACTACGTTTTTCATCCCAGTAGATTCCAGTAAAGGCTGCTTCGGTAGCAGAACCGCGCGTCACTTGGTATTGTTCTTCAGTCAGCCTGTTTTGGTATTCCTCGTCTCGCTGATTTTCCTCAGCCTTTAGAGCATATGCTAGAACCTCTCGCCATGGTTTGACATATTGAACCGGATCTTCACGACCGAAAGCATGGAATGCCAATATTCTCTCGACATCAGCTCCACTCGTACCGCTAGCGCGTCCAAACTCATCAGGATTATAGGAGGTATTTGTATTGGCAAAAACGATATCGAAATCTAGTCCTAATGACTGGATTGCCAACCAAGAATCCCTTAAAATCGTTTCTTTATTACCATTGATATATGGTAGGTGAAACGAAATTTTTTCACTATCCCAATTTCCGACCGTAAATGCATGTTGAAGCGCATCATAGAATTCAGGTCTACAATCGGGATAGATGGCATGATCACCGCTGTGAACCCCGAGGGCGATGACCACATTTCGGTTTTCACGCAATGAGATAGATAGGGCATAGCCATAGACAATAGAAGCAAAGATTGCATTCCTATTTGGTACAACCGTTGCTTTCATCTGGTCCTGTTCATAATGACCCTCAGGGACCTCATCTCCGCCTTTGAGCAAAGCAGATTGAAATATCCCCATCGCACTTGAAAGGCTCACGATTCTGTGGGTGACCTTGTGACCATTTTGGCTGAGATATTCGATGTTCTCTTTTGCTCTCTCAACCTCTATATCGTGTTTTTGCCCATATTGATAGGAGATACAATCTACTTTGTAACCATCATCTAAAAGACGCATCAATAACCCGGTAGAATCCATTCCACCACTAAATGCCATTACCGCTCTCATTAATCCACCCCCATCCACTTATGGGTCTGCAAAGACAATCTCCAACCGGGGTTATTTTTGACCAATGTTTCAACCATCTGAAATGATTTTCCATTATGCTCAATGCTTTCGCTTTCGATATAGCAAGGCTGAATAAAATGATGTTCGAAGCCGGTTTTTAATTCATCGTACATCGATAGATCTTGGCCACAATATACTACCTTTAGTTCATCGCCAACCCTCTGCTTGATCCCTACGCTTGGATATAACTGGTCTTTGGGCGACACACAAATCCAATCTATTAGTTCTGGAACTGCGATAGTCCCGTTGGTTTCGATCGAAAGATGAATCTTGTGCTTTTTTAATTCCGAGCCGATTTCATTTAAATCTTGGAGACATGGCTCTCCACCCGTAAAAATAACTCTTTCACAATTAAATGAAAGAACCTTAGCAATTATTGCTGATAGTTCCATCTCTTCAAAGGTCAAAAAATCTGTATCACACCATTCACATCTAAGATTACAATTTCCAAAACGGATGAACACATGAGGGGTTCCAGAATGAAACGCTTCGCCTTGTACCGAGTGGAAAATTTCGACTATCGGGTAGGTCGAGCTCAAAGTTCTCGGCTCCGAATTAATTGCATTAGTTCAGTTCGCGCTTCAGCCTTATCGAAAAATACGCCTCGCATTGCTGATGTAGTCATGATGCTATTTTGCTTCATTACTCCACGGCATTGCATACAACCGTGAGCAGCCTCGATGATAACAGCCGCACCAAGGGGATTGAGATGTGCTTCAATATCGTCAGCAACACCCTTGGTAATTCGTTCCTGGTTTTGTAAACGACGAGCATGCAAGTCCACGATTCGTGCTAATTTACTGATGCCAACAATCCGGTCAGTTGGAATATATGCCACATGGGCTCGACCCTTGAATGGTTGAAGGTGATGTTCGCAAGTCGAGTGGAATTCAATATCTCTCAATAGTACTATTCCATCATAGCCTTCGCCGTTAAATGTTGAAGCCAAAACCTCAGCAGAGTTTTTACTGTATCCAGCAAATATTTCATCAAAAGAATCGATCACTCTTTTTGGGGTTTTTTGTAATCCCTCCCTATCAGGGTCCTTTTCCAAGTAATTCAAAAGTGTAAATACAGCACGCTCCGCTTGTTCTCTAGATATCATTTTGATTCCTCCAATCTACCATGCCTAGCATCGATTATATCGAGCTGATCAAGCATTTTTCGGCAAGCAGTGCGGATTGCATCTGCTACCGAAATAAATTTCCCATCATCTCCAACATGGAGTTTTATGTCATCCAATAATTGGGATGGCATGTCGAGGCTTACTTTTGGCATGGCCAAGGCTAAGGCTCCAATCATATCAAGGTATTCGTATAAGAATACTCAGCGATTATTGAAATTATTGCAATCTTGCGAATCGAGTGCGCATTCCGTCATCTTATGCTCGCATGCTGTAGGCTAGGTAACTGAAGATTCTCGTCATGATTTAGATTGTGGATTAGGTGTTAGATTAACACCTAAGGTAGTAAACTCTCAAGAAATAGAAGCTATAAGATCTTCCCGCTTGAATTGCTTAGCCGCATACCAAGCAGCAATACCTGCGTAAATTGTAGATGAAATTAGCCAAATTACAACGTGCTCTGTTATCACCCGGTCAAGTAATAATTCACGCATGGCGATTAAAATATTTACTAGAGGGATTGCGAACCACCAAGATTCTATGCCATCGAGGTTAATCACTTGGGTGAAAATCGCTGGGAACATAATCAAAATTATTGCTGGAGCAAGGAGTGAACCCGCTTCTTTGACACTATGTGCTTTCATCGCTAATGCCAATTCGAACGCTACGACCATTACTGCAAAAATCACTACAGCACCTAATAGCAATAATGCCGATAATAAGGAAATTGTCGGTAGCCCAATAATCGATGACGAGGCCAAGAATGTTATAGCAAAGATCAGGCCACCGATCTGCAATGCTACACCTGTGCTTGTGATGGTTGCAACCGCTAACCATTTACCGGCTAATAATTGCATTCTCGAACAAGGTAAACTCAGTAAAGCCTCAAGTGTCCCTCTTTCGCGCTCACCCGCAGTCATATCTATTGCAGGTTGAATAGCACTGCTTGCAGTCCAGATTGCTATAACCATTGGAATAAACATAGAAAGTACCATGCCTGCTTGTTCACCCTTGGTCGATGAATCTGCAGAATCTATATCTCCATCCCATTGTACTGGGTCGAGTGTAGTATCTGGATCTAAACCGGCATCGATTAAAGTAGCATTAATGACACCATCTTCCCAATTATTGAGTTGAACTAGAATCCTAGACATTGCCTCTCTTGAATGTTCAGAGGTCGATTGATGAATAATCGCATATGACCAAGAGGTTTCATTGACCCTTTCTAATCTAAACAGAACATCGATTTGGTTATTTCTCAAACGTTCTTCGGAACCGATATCAGATAGATTATTCAAATTTACCGGCATTTGTTCAAGAGTTGTATTAAGTTTATGTTCCTCAAATAAGTTCAACAAATCCTGTTCCAATTCACCTTGCCAAACCACATTTAATTCCAACGCATCCAGTTCTGCTGCTTCGGATTGAAGCAGCAATGGTAAGGCGATGAATAAAGCAGGGAATAACAATAAAGGAATTACAATCAATGCCAATAATGTTCGCCAATCTCGAATAAATTCGATAATTTCTTTCTTGGCGATCGTAGTGATAAATCTCAAGGAATCATTCATCTTCACTCACCTCGCTTTTAGGGGTAGATCCGGTGAGGAAATATCTCCACCAACGAGATAATCTCCCCTCTTTTGCATCATCTTCACTACGAGATCTCGCTTTGTCAGAAGTCAAAGACACATATGCTTCTTCAAGTGAATCACATTTGGTGAGTTCAAGTAATTCGTCTGGTGAACCATCCGCTCGAATGGTCCCATTATGAACTATGATTATTCGGTCGCAAACCTGGTGGGCTTCAGCCAAATGGTGGGTGCTGTAGATCACAGTACCACCTTCGTCTCGCAATTGCTGAACCAATGATCGTACCGTCCTCGCACTAGTTACATCGAGACCAGCGGTTGGCTCGTCGAGAAGTAAGATATCTGGGCCGTGAGCAAGGGCTCGGATTAGGGCGGTTTTTTGGCGCATTCCTCGACTGAATCCCTTGGTATGTCTGGGGAGGGCGTCGAGTATGTCAAGACGCTTTGCAAAGTGAGATACTCGATTCCAAGATACCTCATCGGGAACTCCGTACATTCTGGAATGATAACGAATATTTTCCCATGCGGTTAATCTCGAATAAAGTCCGGTTGATTCTGGGACTACACCGAGCCTTTTCCTCATTTGTGAAACCGGCTTGTTCTCAAATGTAATCGATCCTTTTGTGGGCTCCATTACCCCGGCCATCAATCGAAGCAATGTGGTTTTACCAGCACCATTTCCGCCGACTAGACCAATGATTTGGCCACTTCGAATTTCGAGGTTGACCAAACTGAGGGCTTCAACTTCACCGAAGTGTTTTGCGACGCCGACTAAGTTCAACATCGGGCTCGGCATGTGAACTGCCTCAACGACCAAGTTCAACAGTCTTGTCCAAACCGGGATGCTTTTCTTCAAGTCTCATAGCTCTAATGATTTGCTGATTTACCAATTCACGGACCTCTATCTGAGGGATTCCCATGTCGATATGGTTTGCAATCATCTCGAGTGCACCTTGAATTGCACCAGCGTCTAAGAATGCATCATTGCTAATACTGGCGTCCAGTCGACATTCTTCGAGTCGATTAGAGATGAATTCAAATTCCTCTCTAACTCTTGGTGCGTCCAAATGAGGTTGGGCTACTAGTCTATCTAAGCAGGTGCGCATCGTTTGACGCTTGGCATCTTACCTTTGAGGGCTTCGGAATCACAGATTTATTTTTGAACGAGTTCGACCAGAACCCCACCAGTACTTTTTGGATGTACAAATGCTATCAAAGCACCATTAGCGCCTTGTTTAGGGACTGTATCAATCATTTTCACACCATTATCGAGTAAATACGAGATTATGTTCTCGATATTCTCAACCCTAAAACAAATTTGCTGGACTCCAGGACCCCGCTTTGCCAAAAAGCGGCCGATGGGTGTATCCTCTTCAGTCGGTTCAAGCAATTCTACCATCGGAGTGTGTGGATCATTTTCACTAGTTGAGAAAAATCGGGTTGTAACTCCTTGTTCCATGATGGTTTCATCGTTCCCTTGGACCAACCCAATCAGTCGCCAAAAATTACTTGCTTCGTTCAAGTTTTCGCATGCTATTCCAATATGGTCAAGATAAATTTTCATATTAGCCACCTCAAAATCCACTTGGAGCCATCCATGTTCCAAATTCATCCTTCATCGCATTGATGATTTCACCGAGCGTACAATCTGATTGCAATGCTCTTACAACATGTGGGAAAAGATTCTCATCGGTTTTAGCAGTTGTTCTAATAGAATCGAGGGCGGTTTTTACAGACACATTATCACGTTTTGCTCGTAAAGTAGCCAGCTTTTCCTTTTGTCTTTGGGCAAGGTCTAGATCGGTTTTTAGCACTGGTGGTTCACGCCCCTCTTTCAATACCCCATGATTAACACCTACAATCAGCCGTTCATTCGATTCGACTTTAGTCTGATGTTCCCAAGCCGATTCATGGATTTCTCGTTGTTGATATCCCGCTTCAATCGCTTTCATCGCCCCCCCCATCATCTCGATTTTCTCGATTTGGGTGCGGGCTTTTGAGTATATTTCAGAGGTTAAAGCCTCAACTAAATGTGAGCCTCCCAGAGGATCGACTACATTAGCAACCCCACTTTCTTCACCGATGATCTGCTGAGTTCGAAGAGCAACCGTCGCACTTTCTTCAGTCGGTAGACCAAGTGCTTCATCATAGGAATTGGTGTGTAAACTCTGAGTCCCTCCGCATATTGCAGCCAATGCTTGAATCGTGACTCGAGCAATATTGTTTAGCGGCTGCTGTGCTGTGAGAGATACCCCTGCGACCTGAGTGTGGAAACGCAACATTGCGCTCTTCGGATTGGTAGGCATATAACGCTCGGTAATTAGGTCGTGCCAAAGTTTTCTCGCCGCTCTAAATTTACTCGCTTCTTCAAAGAAGTCATTATGGCAATTGAAAAAGAATGATAATCTAGGGCCAAAGGTATCGATGTCAAGCCCTTTTTCGACCGCGGCTTCGACATAAGCTAATGCATTTGATAAGGTGAAGGCGACCTCTTGAACCGCAGTAGAGCCTGCTTCCCTGATATGGTAACCTGAAATAGAGATCGTATTCCATGCCGGAATATTTTGAGAACAATGTTCAAAAATATCGGTGATTAATCTCATAGAATGCTTAGGTGGAAATACATAGGTGCCACGGGCAATATATTCCTTGAGAATATCGTTTTGGATAGTGCCTCTCACACTTTCTTGACTAACCCCTTGTTCTTCTGCAATCGCCACGTACATCGCCAGCAGTACCATCGCTGGGGCGTTAATGGTCATCGAAGTCGATACTTTATCGAGCGGAATTCCCTCTAGTAAAATTCTCATGTCATCGAGGCAAGAAATTGAGACCCCTACTTTACCGACCTCACCTTCGCTCATCTCATCATCGGCGTCCATGCCCAATTGAGTCGGTAGATCGAAAGCTACCGAGAGACCTTTTTGTCCTCTTTCCAATAATAATTTAAATCGCTTATTTGTCTCAACAGCACTACTGAATCCCGCGTATTGGCGCATAGTCCAACGTCGGGAGCGGTACATTGTATTGTGAATGCCACGAGTATATGGTGGATTACCAGCGTCATCAGGACCATAGGTCTTTTCTAGTCTAATTCCACCAAGGGTTTGCCAGTCATCGTCTTCCTGGCTTGGCATTTAAGATTACTCTCCTATCAGTGGTTATGGCCACCAGGTCCATGAACATGGCCGTGGGTAACCTCTTCTTCAGATGCCGCTCGAACTTCGATAACTTCAATATTGAATGTTAAAGATTTTCCAGCAAGTGCGTGATTAAAATCAACGGTTGCAGTTTTATCTCCAACTTCTGTGACATTAAATGGACCCATATCACTATTTAGAATCATTCCGACTTCAGGTGTTATCTCCCCAAACATCTCGAGACCAACCTCTTGAATTGCATCTGGATTGTGTTCACCATAGGCCTCTTCGGCGCTTAGAGTGAATTCGACTTTATCGCCGACGGTTTTTCCCATCAATTCGCGCTCGAATCCAGGGATCATTTGCTTGTGTCCTACCAAAAATGTCAGTGGGTCACGATCGATACTGCTATCGAATGTTTCGCCATTTTCTGGTAAAGTGCCGGTATAGTGCACGGTAGCTACAGTATTATTTTCAATTTTTGTCAT
>Ga0114997_10004814_pt1 | contig 10415 bp, 14 predicted proteins | sample ArcticOcean_MG_C_2_FD_87045 | JGI IMG/M metagenome (GOLD analysis project Ga0114997, IMG submission 87045) | Marine microbial communities from western Arctic Ocean - ArcticOcean_MG_CB4_136 | ecosystem: Environmental > Aquatic > Marine > Oceanic | place: Arctic Ocean: Canada Basin | collected... | reverse complement strand
TCTTCTTGCTCTGATTCGCCGTATTCAGCAAGAAGATTTAGACGAGCTTACTGACTGTTTAACCGGTCCAACGGATAATCTTTATCTGAATACTCGGCGGGAGATCGTGATCGACTCCCTGGGTCGGGTAGTCGATGCTCTGGAGGCATCCACATGAATGACTATTTGAGAATCTACCTCTTTTCGCCGCTTTTGATGCTTGCCTTCGGGCTTGGTGTCGCAATCGGCGAAGCTATCATCTAATCACACCTAACCCGTAAAGCGCAAAGCGCGAGAGGTTAAAGAAAATGAAAACCCCCAACTCCATAGTGCCGAGTGCTGCGACGGGCCTGTATATGTCGCAGAGTAAGATGTTCAACCACGGAGGCTAGGCAAGCCGAGGTTAAAGATAATGAAGATCCGAGAATAAAGGCTATAAGAGGATTAGCCACCCTCATAATATCAACGCGCTGGAAAAGCAAAGAGGGACGCCAGCCTTATAAATATAGAAGCCGATCCAACACAGTCGAGTAGAGCGCGACCATAAACAAAGACTCTACATTTATTATGAAACATTATATATCACAGACTATTCTTAAAATGATTGATGGTCACCTCGATCTTAAAGAAGTCATTTTAACCCGTGCAGATGCGCGATGTGATGCCTCCGGTTGCTCTGAGAAGAACGTGCGCAGAATGGCCCAAAGGATGCGAGCGATAGGTATAGAAAATGTGCATGTTAATAAGTACGAAAAAAAGAAATACAATAGACTGATTCGTGAACAGAACAAACGTCATAAGTCGGCGCAGATAACAGCCGCCGATTTAGCAAAGATGAGTGAGCAGTTTGACGCCGAGAGTGCCGATGTTTGAAGTCGGACAGTTAATAAAAAGAAAGCTAATATCAACCAAATCGAAAGCGGTGTGTGTAGTAGTAGATAAAGATGAAGATAACTATACAGTATATAATAACTCTCTTAAATGTTTACAGTGTGTAGCTATTCCAGTTATAGATGGTTTATACAATAGAGTATGTGTATAGTATGAGTGGAGTATGTGTGTATTAGTGTAGTTAAACTATATTTGTGTGTTTAGGCGTATATGTTTTTATTCGTGTATGCTTTTTGATACGGTTGTGGTTCTTGTTGCGTATGTTTTTATATACGTTTGTGTTTCGGGATTTAGTACGTAGTCACCCTGTCGCCCTTTGTCAAGCACTTTATCGTGTCAAGTCATATTCTGTCCGCATTGACGGTTTCTTTTTGACAATCAATTGACAACCACCGCATGCTGACAATCCTTTGACATACTGCGCTTGACATTGACCGACGATGGTGGTATAATGTTTACATAGAGTAAGGAGATCACCTATGACCAACACGACCGAATCTAAAATCTATGACCTCATTGGCGCTATCATGTGGACGGCTATGTTCGTTTTGCTCATGGCGTACTGACACACTATATACGGACACACTACCCGTAGTGTCTGCCTTCCTCAATCATTAGCCAAAACCCGTAATATCTAAAAAGAGACACACTATATATGGAAACCATCCACACAATCGAAACCCCCGACCTAACCGCCAAGCTGAACAAGGCCGAGATAGATATAGTACAGTTTATTGAAAGCTGGCTACCCACATTCGATCGCTGGTCAACAAAGGAGTTGTCATATAAATGTCAACTATCCGAAGCCGATGGCAACGCTGCGGCTGACATGCTTATCCTGCACGGACTGATAGAGAACGCGCCCGACGATGCCATGATGGGCCGACAGGTATCCGTCACCGCTGACGGTGCGCTATGGATGCGCGAGAACATGGAAACAATAAACAGTTTATGTACGATGATAGACACAGACTTAATTGATGATAGTGACACTGCGATCGCATGAAGGAAATGTGTCCGAGACTACTACTAAAAAAGATACTTACAAAGGGAACTATCCTTGCATACTATTCACCTGTCATTATATACATATACAGTTACGTGTTGTATAATGGTATTAAATCATACAGCAAACATATGACAAGGAGTTGACAGTATTGTTTGACAATCATTTGACAGTATTGTTTGACATTCTTTTGACATGTTGTTTGACAAACAATTGACAGAGGTGGTACCCCCCTCCCCCCTCCCCGGGATGTATGTCGCTACGCATGCGCGTATAGCATATGGCCGAGTTTAACCCTTTTTCGATACCGATGAAAAAATTTGAGACATGAGATCCATCATTGCACCTAAAAAAATAGCCCCCAAAAATATTCCCAGATATATACAATGTGGGATATATCGAACGGGTGAAAGAATTCTTCAAGAAAGCACCGGTGCATACATTGACTATAGGTCAATTGGTGACGTGCACGTGTCACGGGGGAGTAGCGATAGTCGTTGAGATATATGATGAGGATTCACCAGAGAAGCCATCGATGAATATGGCACAAATATATTGGATCAAATACCCCCATGAGGGCGTTAAAGAGAGACTTTGGTTGCATACAATTGACAGATTATACAGTTTTAGAGGATATTAAATGATAGTAGCAAAATATAAATATACATGTTGGCATTGTGGGACAGGAATGGTAATCAAGTTACCAGCAATTTGCCCGGAATGCGAAAGACTATTGACAAAAGAAGTGTAGTACCACAGAAGCAAACCGTGCGCATCTTAGATTGGTAGTTAAGAAAACAATAGACTAATTACAAGGACAGTGAGTACAACACATGCAGATTAAAGAAAAGCGACTTAGGGAATTGATATACGAGGAGCTTAACAAAACAGATGTTAAGCAAATTGTTGCAGATGAAGTGGAAAAGCAATTATCAAGTCGTAAATTTAGGAAAATTCTAGAAGACGAGCTAGTTATCGCACTTGGTAAATCCAAGAGTAAGGATGAAGTCGCAAATATCGCAAAGAAAGTACTTAAAAAGCTTTACAAGGATATGGCGGTGAGTCATCCTTATATGATTGATAGGATTAAAGTATAATTATATGAAAAGTTTAAACATGGCCCCCATAGTAGGGGCATTAATTATTATAGGCACGTTGCATACCCAATTAGCAATCGGCGCTGAATTGGTCGACAATAAGGCCGGCGTAATACCGGTAACAAGCATAGTTCCTCCAGTAATCAACAAGGTTGTTGGAGACTTTGCGCCGTTGACGGCACCGGACTGGTTTCTACCGAATCGTGTATGTTTGGTGGATTCCAACCTGCCGGTATTAAAACAATTACAAGAATGTAAAAAACAACGTAAAGGTTGGCGCTCACTGTAGTATATACTATGTGGGTATACCGGTCAATTTATGTGTTGGCGACTTCTTGCTTGACACTATAAGCCGTGACAAAGGCTTGCTGCTTCGACGTTGTGTCGAATCCGGCATGCACGGTCATGGTAACTTTCAATTGTTTGTGTGGGAGATATTTTGGAACGGTGAGAAGCATACGTATTATACGGAAGAAGCAATTATTAATATGATCGTCGGTGGTCGTTTGAAATTGTTCAAAAATACTTAACATATGCTGCATGATGACTGGCGTGAACAAGCAAAACATATTATATTATCTCCTGGTGATATGATTGTTGATATAGTTTCAAATCAATATGGGGTTTTGGTTGAAGGCCATAAAAGGAGTTCGGATATACACAATGCTTTATATTTTTGGAAGATCAATTGGTCGAACAATTTGGAAGAAATCGATGTTTTAAATGCACCAAGCCCTACGTGGGTTGAAGAGCAGGGTTTAAAGCTCTCTATCTTAATCGGTTTTTACGATTTATATCAAATTGATTAAAAAATAAAAAAATTTCTACGGAGAAAAAATTGGGAAAAAAAATCGAAATTTCTGGGTGGCCCTGGGTCCGCGGAGATCTGGTACAAATCGATGTTACTGCTGATGGCTATGGTGCTAAGCATGACGGCCTCGGGGTTATACTGGTTTGTGCTCATGAGTCAGACCGACAGGGCACTTTATTCCCTTCCTTCTATGTTTATAATTTAAAGCTGGGACAAGCAATAAAATATTATTCATATGATCTTGAGATGATTTCTGCAATCTGACATACCTATTATGTGGGCAAGTTTTGGAATATTTTAAAACCGATTGTGATTGCCGCGGCATTTGTAAATGTATTTTTGTTTTTATTCGGCGCCGAAATTAATAACTACGAATTACAAGTTTTAGCTATAGGGAATATGATTTTACTAAGTTTTGCTTTATTACGTGACGAAAAGTAATCTTGAAGCATAGTTATTGTTAGGTATACAACAACAATGATATTAGCATTCATCTTAACTCTTATGAGTTGTGGGCCGGACTACGCGATCGTAATGCCTGGGGAACCAGAAACGATCGTTATAACCGAGACCGTAACTGAAACAATAATCGAAACAGAAACCGTTGAAACCGAGATACCTGTTTATATAGAAGTTGAGGTACCGGTCAACGAAGGTGTAATTTGGATCGATTCATTTACTCAGCATATGTCAGTCGATGGGATTGATATTTTATGGGTTATCGATAAATCTGGCTCCATGTCTAGATATGACGCTGAACTTCTTGCCGGCATCGAAGCTATGATGCTAGCGTTGCCAACATCTGATTGGAGACTAGTAATTATTAGTGCAGATCCAACCGACTCAATTATGAGCACCGAGTTCCCGTTGGTACCCGGTGATGATATGATTGATGCCGAGCAGATGCTGAATACTCTTCCCATGGGTCCATGGGAAGAGGGGTTCAATTCTGTTTATGAATATATAAATCACAACCCTTATTCTTCAACATGGATGCGACCTGACGCCGGCTTATTGGTGGTATTTGTATCTGACGAAGAAGAACAAAGCGATGTTGAGTATCCTATGCCATCTGACTTCCTAAGTTGGTATGGTTCTCTGAGAATGGGTTCTGTATTTATGGCTAGCATCGTTAACCATGAAGCTACTACATCTTTATGTCCTCATGCTCCTAGTCCCATTGATGTGGGAGATAGATATATGGAAGCTACAGGGGTGATAGGAGGTATTGTAGTAGATATTTGCGATACTGATTGGTCCCCGGGCGTAACTGACGCCACACATTCAATTGAACCCTACGAAAGTATCGAATTAACTCATAAAGCAGAAGTAGATTCAATTAGAGTTTTTATTAGTGGCGCTTTAAACCATGATTGGTATTATCAAGAGTCAAACAACACAGTTTATTTTACAGTTCTCCCCTCTGCGGGGCAGTTGGTAGAAGTCGGATATAGATATATAGAACCAGATTCTGGTGCATAAGGAATTAAAAAATGAAAAATCTATTAGTAGCTACAATGCTATTTCTCAATATTATAGGATCCCCAGCGGAGGCGTACGGACAACGATTCACTCCCAAAAACCCGATAGAGAAAGTTAATAAATCACTCTCTTCAATAGAAAAAAGTGTACGGGGCGCGGCTGTTAAGGTTGTAGCTCCTGGAGGTGGCCACGGGTCGGGTTCTTTAATAAAATATAAAGATCTAACTTTGGTTTTTACTGCCAGACATGTTGCTAAACATCCATTGGGAACAAATTATCTAATTTCGAAAAATAATGAGAATGTCATGGCTAAATTAATGTATCAGAACGACACTGCAGATATTGCAATCTTAATTTTAACTGAAAGCTTTAAAGATCGATCGATTAAACCAATGTCCTGGGATCCTATAAAATCTTATGATGTTGGAAAAACAATTGTATATTCCGGATTCCCATCAAGTCACCAATTAATGTCATTTGACGGCCGTATTGCTGGATACGAAACCGACTCTTTAGGCAACACACATTTAATTATAAACACCTATGGTTGGTTTGGGTGTTCTGGTTCAGTTATGTATGACGAAAAGGGCAAGATTGTTGGGATTTTATATGGTGTCGATGTAGAATATTATCCCGGGATTCAAGTTAATGAGAATATGATCTGGGTTGCTCCTATAAAAAATATCGATATTAAAGATGTTATAAAACCGCTTTGCCGCGGCCAACTGCATAATTACAAAGCATGCCAATGAATAAATGGAATTCTTACCTAACTGAAGGTGAGTTGAAAACTGTAGGTATTATTGTTTGTTTAAATGATAAGCAACAGTTCCTTGTTATCAGGCGGTCTAGCATTGATGATCGCGGTGGCCAATGGACTGTTCCCGGTGGCCATATCGACGACGATGATGATTCGATAGAAGCTGGAGCTATAAGAGAATTAGACGAAGAGACAAATTTGAAGTGTAAAAATTCAGATTTGGTTTTTTTAGGTGAACCGAAGAGCAAGAAATTCTATTTTTTGACATTTCATTGGACTGGAGACGTCAACATTACTAAGCCTAACCCCCACACAGGCGAAATTGAGCATGATAAATATAGGTGGTGTACTCTTGAACAAGTAAAAGACATAGACAATAGTGAAATTCCGATCTATTTACTGGAGAAAGCTTTGGAGATGTCTAAAAATGAAGTTGATTCTTGAAAATTGGCGATTGTTTACTGAATCGCACACAAAAGAACACGAAGAAGAACTTAAAACCATTGTCGGTGAACTTGAGAATGCCTCAGAGATGCATGCCGGCCAAGCAAAACGTATTCAACAGATGCTTGACGAGACCGATGATGATAAATTAGAAGAAGGTGAGGGAAAAAATTGTGGATGTGGCCAAGATCCTTGCAAAACTTACGGGATTCAACTAAAAATTGGCGAAGAAGAGCTTGAAGAAAAGAAGAATAAAGCCGGAAAAGAACAAGGCGCCGACGGAAAAGCCTGTTGGGATGGCTACAAGTACGCTGGGACAGAGGACGGTAAGGACAAATGCGTCCCGATGGAAGAAGAAAGAGACCTTGATGCTGTTATCGATGAAGAAATCGAAGCGGTTTTAGACGAAAAAGCTAAAAAAGCCTGTAAACCATCCAAAGGAAAGCGCTTTGCTAAGCGTGTAGACGGCAAATGTCGCTCATTTGGACAGAAAGGGCAAGCAAAAGGCGGCGGAGACCGCATCAGACCTGGTACAAAGAAGGGTGATGCATACTGTGCGCGCTCCGCAAAGATTAAAAAGTGTAAAAACCCCCCTTGTGCCAATGCATTATCCCGTAAAAAGTGGAAATGTCGTGGTTCAAAATCAATGAAGGAATAAAAACTATGTTATTTATGGTAAAATGTGAGAAATGCCGTATTTGTGGTATGCCATTGGTCGATGAAATGGCATGCGACTACTGCGATTGGAAAAATGATGTTAAATGACGAGCAAATTCTGCTAAAAACAGCACAATTATTGGAAAATTTCGATATTTCCACCAAAAAACCCGATAAATTGCTTCGGGAACTCGATGAAATTGAATTAGAAGCCCTAGATGGCATCTTAGATGACATGAAAGGCGAAGATATCGCGTTTAATGGGCTATTTAACGGCGAAATGCGCAAAGTTATCGACTTTGCGACGATGGATACCTCCACAGAGCTTGGGCAGTTCGGAGAATTCTTCAAAAAGCAAGATTTAGAGGTAGATTGGGAGAAAGGAATGCTCTCAGCTGTACGCGATATCTCAACATCCGATGATTTGTTGAATCAATTGGTTGGAATGATGAGCGGGCCCGAGATCAAGCCCAAAACAAAGAAAATTCAGATGAAAATCGGTAAATTCTTCGTAAAACTGGCGGTTCTGAGTTCTAAAAGAGATATTTTGTATCAAAAAGTATACGATCACATGAATAAGATGAATTATACCGGTGCTGACGGCGAATCTATAGACAAACCATGGAAAATTAAGGTAAAAATGCTTAAAGCAGCGCTTGATGAAAAGGAATTTGAAGATTACAGCCGAATAGCTAACTCAATTAGCTTATATATCCCAAATCCAGGCGTTGCCGGTCCTGCAAACTACGCTTTGACCAATTTGGCAACAAAATACGGCGAATATTGGAAAAAGAACGCCGGATACATCAAAAAAGAGATAAATAACCTCGATAATGACAAATATTCCATTATTATCACTCGACACCCCATCGATGTGATGAGAATGAGTGATTTTGAGAGTATTACCTCTTGTCACTCTCCACCAAGTCGTTCTGGAGGCACAAATGAGTATTATAAGTGCGCAGTCGCTGAAGCAATGGGCCATGGCGCACTTGCGTACGTTGTAGAGACAGAAGATCTGCTTCATGAAACGAATACAAGCAATATCGATAGCGCAGAGCAAGAAATTCAAGAAGGTGAGGTTTTCTATGATGATGAAAGACCAGAATCAACCAGCGGTGTCTCATTAGAGCCTGTGAGTCGCGTCAGGCTGCGGCAAATGCGATACTACGATACGGACACCCCTAAACGCTGGGACGGCGGTACAGAACTAGCAGTACCCGAAGAACACATATATGGTGTTGGGATACCAGGATTAGCCGAAAGAGTTAGAGATTGGGCGAGAGAAAACCAAGAAGAAGCGCTTAAAAAGATGCCCAGTACTGGCGATGATGGTGAAGATGTCAATTTAGACAGATTTTATATATTTGGCGGCTCTTATGAAGATACAGCCCACGCGGAAGGGCGAGCATCTCTACTTTCTAAGCTCGCAATGATTGAAACAGAAGCAATGACTGGCAAGATTCGCCAAAACAAAGAAACCGAGAACGATTTAGACGCAAATGCCATTTCTGGGTTACTTGGAAGGTATACCGCTCAAGTAGAACAGCTTGAACACGACTGGAATCGGCGTTATGCTGCTGTAGGCGTATCCGGGCATGTTAGCGGTGATGACGAAGGCGGCATTTATATTGAAGCAGAGGCTCGTATTACCTTTACCTATGATCTTGACGAGTTTTCAAGCTTGCCAAATTCTTATCCAACGGGAATGCATGCTTTTGATAGTATAAATGAAAGGTATGGTGACATCTTCGAGACAGACTCTGGGTTCATTAATAAATTCTCGAACACAACCGTTCATATTGGCTGCAGATTTAACTTAGAACACCCCGAGATCGGAGAATCTGCTCTTATGTATGATCCTGATGGTTTTGATAACCTTTGTCTTCTCCTTGATCAGAAATTTGATGATCATCGCGATGAATATAAAGAAATGATCACTCAATTCTTGAAACAAGATGAAGATGGTTGGATGGATGGCGGAAAATATATTAAGTTAGCTAGAGAAATTGAAGATGGTGAAATATCTTCATATGAGTGGGATGTGAGATCTGATGGGGAGTACGAAGATTCATATGAATCAACCGCTTCCACAAAACATGATTTTAACCCTGAAGCTCTCGGGATCAGTCCACAGGTATTGATTCAAATTTTAGATTCTCGCGAATGGAAGCTAGCTATCCGATCGGCGTTGATTGCCAACGCCCAACAAGAAATAAACACCGAATATCATCTTGATATCGGTAATAGTAGTGCTGTGGCCTCTGGAGAAGACATAGAATATATTATAGAGTTTAGTATTAGCGCGGACGACCCCGATGAGCGCGTAGAATTGTTTAGGGAAGTTGTGACAGGTGAGATGGATGATGAGGACGAGCTTAACGCTGTCTTTAATAAAATTTTAGCTCAGTTTATGAACTCTCGAATGCCGGCGGGCCAGCAACAGAATTTAGACGAGCGTTTAGTTCGCACTTGGAAAGGATTTTTAAATTCATGAAACTCCTACTTGAAAATTGGCGAAAGTATTTGACAGAAGGCATGAAAATGCCGGAAGACTTAGATGAGCTTGGAAATAATATATCAGTCGTGATCTACAAAGGAGACTCTTTTTTGGAGGTTACTTTTGCCGAGACCAATCGAACCGGCATGGAAATTGAGAAAACTCGCAATGATTTGGGGCATATAAACTTATTTAAAGCTGATATTGGGGCTGCATATGATCATGCACATGCCCCTGGAGAGTGTGCGGGAGCATGGGTTATAGGAGTCGCCAGTGCTAAAGACGGATGGGGTCCCATGTTATATGACGTAGCTATAGAAATGGCTAGTGTAAAACACATGGGCGTTGTCGGTGTAACGCCCGACAGGGAGACAGTATCAAATGATGCCCGGGCAGTTTGGGATTATTATTTAAATAATCGTAATGATGTAATCTCCAAACAATTAGACGATAAAGAAAACCCGCAAACTCCTGATAAAACAGATGACTGCAGCCAAGTGGCTGCAAGCGCCTCAGAAAATTGGATGGATTCCTCTTTATCTAAAGTGTATATTAAACCAGACAATTCAACAATGAGAAAGCTAGGTTCTTTAGGAAAATTAATGATCAGATGAAACTCCTACTTGAAAATTGGCGAGAATATCTAAACGAAGCAGCTTATGAAATGAGCGACCTTCCGCCCGATACTGGAATTCGCATCGAACAGTTGGGGACAAAAAGAACAGAGATTAGCTACATATCTGATGATCCAGATTCGCCCATTAAAGGTGAAATTATTATTGCGATCG
>Ga0114997_10004813_pt1 | contig 10415 bp, 10 predicted proteins | sample ArcticOcean_MG_C_2_FD_87045 | JGI IMG/M metagenome (GOLD analysis project Ga0114997, IMG submission 87045) | Marine microbial communities from western Arctic Ocean - ArcticOcean_MG_CB4_136 | ecosystem: Environmental > Aquatic > Marine > Oceanic | place: Arctic Ocean: Canada Basin | collected... | reverse complement strand
TTACGGTTTCAATATTGTGAGAAACAATTTCTGGAGCAACTTCAATTATATTATTTAAATTTTCCCAAATACCTGCAAAATCTGGGATTAAGGTTTCTAAAGTTGTTGTTGGACATTGTCTTCGAATTGCTTTAACGGTACTAACCCAAATATCAGACCCTCCATCGGCTAAGTCATCCCGATCAACAGATGTTATAACGGCATGTTTAACTTTCATCAATTTAACAGAGTTAGCTACCCTGCCAGGCTCAAAAACATCTACAGCTTCAGGCTTCCCTGTAGCAACAGCACAAAAACCACATGATCTCGTACAGACATTGCCTAAAATCATAAATGTAGCTGTTCCAGCCCCCCAGCATTCACCCATATTTGGGCAATTTCCACTTTCACATATTGTGTGAAGTTTATGTTCAGACACTAGGTTTCTTACTTTTTTGAAAGATTCACCAGTGGGCAATTTCACTTTAAGCCATTTAGGCTTTTTAGTTTTTACAACAGTATTAACACTCATTAATAAAATTTATTTCCAATAGAACAATTAATATAAACACTAGGATAAAACCTATAACTATTATTCTCTACCATTAATACTACAGGCTTTGAAAAGACATCAAGAGAAACTCCAACCTCTAATGAATTTAAAATTTCTCTATTAGAAGAATAATCAAAATCGAGGCCAAATTTAAAAAACATCCCTGGATTAATTTTGGTTTCCATAAGACCAGCTGACCAAGGAGCTCTACCATAGATATTGTAAAAATTGTGTAATTCCGAATCGTATCTTTCGGTAGCAATGCCAGCTATTTTACCAGTGAAATCATATTTAAAAACCTCAAGAAAAACAGGCTTAACTAAACCCAAAGAAGGACCTACAGTATAGTTCATTGTTATTTGCAATCCATTGTCTCTTAATTTTTCATACAAAATTTTTCTCTTTCCAAATCCAACTCTTAGAGTATATAAAGAGTTTTTTTTACCAAAAATAAATTTTTTGGCATTTTCATCAAAAGAACCAAAAATTTTGTACTCTTTATCGTGATTAAAGCTCATTAAATCAACGTTTATTAAAGATTTTTTTTTGAAAGTCTGAAATTTAGAAACGCCATAGTTTAGTCCAAGGCCAGCAGAATGAATAGTACCACCCACCCATATTTCTTTATTGATTCTTACCATTAATTTCTCGTTAACAGGGACTTGAGAAAAAACTGACAGAACGAAAGTTTGAAAGATTAATATTAAAAGTATGTTTGCTAATCTATACATCACTAGCAAAAATAAAGAAAATCTAGAATAAAAAGAATTGTTTAAAGGAAAGTTTAAAACAAATAAAGTACTTTAATTAAAAGATGGCTTTTTTAGTTTTTTTATCTTGCATTGTAATAATATCTTTTTGGTCATCCTGCTGAGGATTTAAACTGTAAGCTGGACAAGTTTTCTGTGGGGGTTGAAATATAAAACAAGAAGTAAGTGAGAATAAAACTATAACTGCAAACGTGTAAGTGAATAATTTTTTCATGATTTTTTCGTAATATCTTATAACAAAATTATTAAAAAAGACATACCAACAATAAAATCACTTGATTTTTATTTACTGCAGTATTAAATAGCAACGAATTGAATACAAAACATTTACATAAACAATGGACATCAATAATTGAAGAAGAGTTTTCCAAAAATTATTTTCGAAAAATAATGAGGGAAGTAAAAAATTGCAATTCTAAAGATTTACTATGTCCAAAAAGAGAAAATATTTTTAGAGCATTTGAAATAACAAATTTTTCAGATTTGAAAATTGTAATTTTAGGTCAAGACCCATATCATGGGGGAAACCAAGCCAATGGACTGGCATTTGCAGTTAATGAAAATAATAAGACACCTCCTTCATTAAGAAATATTTTTAAAGAAATAAAAAACGATTTAAAGATAGACCCCTTGACAGGTAAAGATCTTGAATCTTGGGCAAGCCAAGGTGTTCTTTTACTAAATTCTTCTCTTAGTGTTAAACTTGGGATAGCAAACTCCCACAGCAAATTAGGATGGGAACTATTTACCAATAAAATTCTAAAAGAAATTTCGTTAATGAAAAATAAAGTGGTTTTTGTTTTATGGGGAAATTTCGCAAAGAAAAAGGAATCCTTAATAGATACTAAAAAGCATCTTATTTTAAAAGCACCACACCCATCTCCTTTATCGGCACATAGAGGTTTTTTTGGTTGCAAGCATTTTTCAAAAGCAAATGACTTTTTAAGAAAAAATGATTTAAAAGAAATTATTTGGTGAATAATAGATTTAAGAACATAATATTATTGTCTTTATTCCCAACATTTTTTTTTGGGCAAGAGATAAAAAATCTTGAGGTTTTTAAGAGTCTTAAAGTCAGCAAATCCGAAAAGATTAATTCTAATAACCACAAAGAAATAGTAAACAATATTTTGCTTTCGGAAATCGAAAAAGGATATTTCACATGTAGTGTTGATTCAATAAATCTAAATAATCAAAAGTTAAAAATCTATTTGCAAACTGGAGATCTAATTACTTTAGATACTGTAAAAGTTAATTTACCAAGTTCGCTAGAACTTAAATTAAGAGAAGTTTTCAATAGTGAAAAAAATTATTTCAATCCCAGTGAATTATCCAATAAAATAAAAAAATGGATTGCTCTAATGAACAACAATGGATTTCCATTTGCAGAATTCGAATTTAAAAAGAGTGAAATGGTAAATTCGAAAATTAATTTGGAATGCAATTTAATTTCTGGGCCATTGGTTAAAATTGATTCTATTATCAATCCTGAAATTACAAAAAAAGAACTACTACTAGTTTATAAATTGACACATATTAGGAAAGGGGAACCGTTCAACTTAAACAAGATTTATAAAATTAGTGAAAACATTAAAAATTCAGGATTTATAAAAGAAATAAGACCTCCAGCTTATGAATTTATTGACAATAGAGCGTCCATTTATACTTATGTTAAACCGCAATCAAAAAACAGTATTAACGGTCTTGTTGGTATTCAGCCTGGAGAAAATGAAACTGTCCAATTTACAGGAAATGTAGCCTTAAGTTTTCAAAATGCTTTAAGCTGTGGTGAAGTTTTAAAAATTAATTGGCGAAGAATGTTCAATTCTTCTCAAAATCTAATTGCTGAAGTAAGCTATCCATTTTTATTTAATACTAATTTTGAGATTAAAGGGGGATTAGATATGATTAAAAAAGACAGTTCATTTTTTAATCTTAATTCCAAGTTGGTAATTAATTACAAATCCAACTCCAATTTATCTAACGGTTTTTTATTTACCAATACCAACTCCACTAATCTTCTTAAAGACGATTACAGTTCCACATCTGTAAACAGTTTTGGATTCACAACAAATATTAAAAAACTTGACAACCAATTCAATCCTACCAAAGGATATAAAATAAAAAGTGAGATAGCTTATGGATGGAAAGAAACTTATTCATCAGATACAATTACTAGTAATATACTTAGATCACCAAATTTTAATGGAAATCTATCTTTTACAACCTATCTAAGTTTAGTTAAAAGAACAACATTTAAATTAAAACTTTCTGGATCTACTATCCAAAACAATATTCTTTACGAAAATGAACTAACTCGTATTGGAGGCTACAAAACTTTAAGAGGATTTAATGAGGAGTCTATATGGGTAAGCTCGTTTATTTTAGGCAATTTAGAATTTAGATATCTAATTGATGAGAAATCAAATATCTTTCTTTTTTCAGATTTTGCTTGGACCGAAAGCAAAACCAACAATTTTTTAATAGAAGATTACTTTCAGAGTTTGGGTTTTGGAACAAATATTTCAATGGCAAATGGCATGTTAACATTAATTTATGGTTTAGGAAGGAAAATTGACAATCCATTTTTAATTAGAACAGGTAAAATTCACCTTGGCTTTACAAGCTATTTCTAATTTAGGACAACAAACATTAGACAAAGTAAATTAATCTTGTTTTTTATAAGTCTAAAAACTACATTTGCCAAAAAATATTTAAGATGAGTAATTTAGTAAAAGAAAACTTTAAAGTAAAAGACATTAGCCTCTCAGATTGGGGCAGAAAAGAAATAAGATTAGCGGAAGCAGAAATGCCAGGTTTAATTTCTTTAAGAGAAGAGTACAAAGGTGAATTTCCTCTTAAAGGTGCTAGAATAGCTGGATGTCTTCACATGACCATCCAAACTGCTGTTCTTATAGAAACATTAATTGATTTAGGTGCTGAGGTTACTTGGTCCTCTTGTAATATATTTTCAACGCAAGATCATGCTGCAGCAGCGATAGCGAAAGAAGGTATACCGGTATTTGCGTGGAAAGGAATGAATGACCAAGAATTTGATTGGTGTATTGAACAAACATTGTTTGCTTTCCAAGACAACAAACCATTGAATATGATTTTAGATGATGGTGGAGATTTAACCAATATGGTTTTAGACAATTACCCAGAACTAGTGAAAGATATAAAAGGACTTTCTGAAGAGACAACTACTGGAGTACATAGACTGTACGAAAGAATGAAGAACGGAACGCTTCCTATGCCAGCAATCAATATTAACGACTCTGTAACCAAATCGAAATTTGACAACAAATATGGTTGTAAAGAATCACTGGTAGATGCGATAAGAAGATCTACCGATATTATGATGGCAGGAAAAGTTGCAGTAGTAGCTGGTTATGGAGATGTAGGAAAAGGTTCTGCAGCTTCACTTCAAGGTGCAGGAGCAAGAGTGATTGTTACAGAAATTGATCCAATATGTGCACTTCAAGCTGCCATGGATGGATTTGAAGTTAAGAAAATGGAAAATGCAGTCTCAGAAGCAGATATTGTTGTTACAGCAACTGGCAATAAAGACATCATTAAAGGAAAGCATTTTGAAATGATGAAAGACAAAGCTATAGTTTGTAACATTGGACATTTCGACAACGAGATAGATGTTGCATGGCTAGACACCAACCATGGGTCTACCAAAACTACAATCAAACCACAAGTAGATATGTATACCATCAATGGCAAAGATGTTATTCTATTGGCAGAAGGAAGATTAGTGAATTTAGGTTGTGCTACTGGACATCCATCTTTTGTAATGAGTAATTCTTTTACTAATCAAACTTTAGCCCAACTTGAACTTTGGAAAAATAGTGCAAACTATAAAAATGAAGTTTACATGTTGCCAAAACACCTTGATGAAAAAGTTGCACTTTTACACCTTGCAAAAATTGGTGTAGAATTAGAAACTTTAAGAGATGATCAAGCAGAATACATTGGTGTTAAAGTTGAAGGGCCTTTCAAGCCTGAATATTACAGATATTAATTAGCCCTGTTGGGTATATAAATGAACTTTTTAAACAGACTTAAATTTTACCTTATAGGTTTTATTTTAGGTCTGTTTTTAATTTATTCCCTTTTTAAAGAAAGAGAATGGGACTGGCTACCTGAAAATAAAATAAAAAAATTCCTTTTAGCCAATCCAATTAAAATTAATATTGAAAAAAAGGATATTCTAATTCTTAACGATGATTTTTCAAAAAAAATTTTCGATGTTATAATTAATGGCGACATTCTTTTCTCGAAAAGCAAAACCAAAAACGACACCAAAAACTATTTTTTGGAAAGCAACAACGATACAATTTCTGTAGATCTTTCTTTTAAAGACTCAACATGTAGAATTATTTCCTTTAATCATCGAAGCTTTAATAAAAACCAAGCTTCTAGCGATATTGACACTATTGTTTATATGGATAATTTCAACTTTTACAATGTATTAGAAAAGTTGAAAAAAAAATATAGCGAAGAATTTAATAATGACTTAGAAAAATACCATTTAACAGAATTGGACATTACTAAAAACTTAAAAACAATTAATATAGACTGGATTAACTCAAATGGTTTGCTAATTACAAATCCTTTCTACAAAGGGAAAATTAAAATTCAAGGATTAGATTACGAAATCACAATGGAGCAAGGAAACAAGAAAATAAGATTTAAAAGACTTAATCAACTATGAAATGATTCTTTTATAATATAAAATTATAGCCACTATAGAAAATAAAATATTTGGAAACCAAACCGCCAATATCGTATTCCAACCAATATTAACTGCAGCAACTGTAGTCATTTTCATAAAAAAGACATAGACAAGTCCACAACAAAGACCAATTACTAAATTCTTACCAACCCCTTCTCTTGATTTTCGAGAAGCTACAGAAATACCTATAATAGTTAAAATATACGCTGCAAAAGGATAAGCTGTTCTTTCGTGCTTGCTAATATCTATTTGGGCAACAGAATTTCCTTTATTTTCTTCTTTGGTTCTATACTTTATAAGTTCTGGAGTAGTCATAGCATAAGTAATCTCCGATCGCTGTCCTAGATCACTAATATTAAAAGACAGAACAGTATCTATTAATTTTCTTGTGCTAAGAACATCATTTATTTTACCTATTTTTCTTATAAAAGTATTCTTAAGTTTCCAATTATATAAAACACTATCTCCTATAGCACGTTCTACCTGCATATCGCTTTCTAGTTCCCATTGACCATTCTCATTTTCTTTCCAGTTCTCTACCCAAAGCCGTCTTACTGTTGTGGTATTTCCAATAAACTGCCTATAACTAACAATAGTTCCTTCACTAATTTCCAAATGAACATCTTTAAAGTTGACATTGTATTTAGTGAATTTATTTTCGAAATCTAACCTATTCTTATTTGCATAAGGAGCAACATAGTGATTCATTAAAACAGAAATAATTAATAAAAAAGAAGAAGCAATAATATAAGGTCTGGAAAACCTCCAAAAACTAACGCCGTTACTTAGAATTGCAACAATTTCTAATCTTTGAGCCATAAAGCTTGTAAACCATAAAACAGACAGGAAAATAATTAAAGAGGAGAATAAATTTGCGTAGTGAATAAAGAAGTAAGGGTAGTATTCAGTAATAATTTTATAAAATGTGAGGTTGTTTTCGGGATTAATAAAGTCTTTTAATTTCTCAGAAACATCAAAAATCATTGAAATACTCATAACAACACCTATCATAAAGACATATGTTCCAAGAAATTTTTTTACAATGAACCAATCTAATTTTTTCATTTTAAACTTTACAGTCTTTCAACGAGTTTAACTACCATTTTATTTTTCCATTCTGTAAAAGTTCCCTCTTCAATTTTCATTCTTGATTCGTTGACCAGCCATAAATAGAAAGAAAGGTTATGAATACTAGCAATTTGAGGACCTAGCATTTCTTTTGAAACAAATAAATGTCTCAAGTAAGATCTTGAATAGCGCTTATCAACTTCTGAAAAACCATTAGGATCAATTGCATTAAAATCATTTTCCCATTTTTTGTTTTTAATGTTAATAACGCCCTCACTGGTAAATAACATTCCGTTCCTTGCATTTCTTGATGGCATAACACAGTCAAACATGTCAATTCCTAATGCAATACATTCCAATAAATTTGATGGTGTTCCTACCCCCATCAAATATCTTGGTTTATCTACAGGCAAAATAGCACAAACTTCCTCAGTATGTTTGTACATTAAATCGTGTGGTTCACCAACAGAAAGACCACCAATTGCGTTGCCTGGCAAATCAAAAGATGCAATTACCTCTGCACTTTTTCTTCTAAGGTCTGAATAAGTACTCCCTTGAACAATCGGAAAAAGAACCTGAGAATAATCGTATTTAAAAGGAGTTGAATTAAAACGGTCCACACATCTTTTAAGCCAACGATGGGTCATTTCCATAGAATCTTTAGCATAGGAATAGTCACAAGGATAAGGTGTACATTCATCAAAAGCCATTATAATATCTGCTCCAATTGATTTTTGAATATCCATTACGTTTTCAGGTGTGAAAAAATGGGAAGAACCATCAATATGTGATTTAAACTTAACACCTTGCTCAGTGATTTTCCTCCTTCCAGAAAGACTATAAACCTGATACCCGCCTGAGTCCGTTAAAATAGGCCTATTCCAAGACATAAATTTATGTAGGCCACCAATATTTTCAAACCTTTCTATCCCGGGTCTTAGGTACAAATGGTAGGTGTTGCCTAAAATTATTTGAGCGTTAATTTGATCTTCTAAATCTCTTTGAGAAACAGATTTAACAGTTCCTGCAGTTCCAACAGGCATGAAAATTGGTGTTTTTATTTCACCATGATCTGTTTTTAAAATACCAGATCTTGCATTTGAATTCTTATCTTTTTTTGAGAAAGTAAAGTTCATAAAACTGTGGATAAACTACTGATACACAAATATAGAACATCTTAATTAAGCAATACTTTTAATTTTTAAATCTTTTAATGTAAATGACATATTCAGAAATTGGATTTATTTTTCTTATTGCAAGCTTTTTAATTCAATGTTTTTATTTGTTTTATTTCAGCGCAAGAGTAGCTTTTATAAAAGAAAATAAAAGTTTTGAGAAAAAAGCAATAACAGTAATCATTTGCGCTAGAAATGAACAAGAAAATCTTAAAAAAAATCTCCCCCTAGTTCTTAATCAAAAGTATGACGAGTTCGAGGTCATAGTTGTCAATGACAGATCTTGGGATGATAGTATTGAAATATTGAACAATTTTAAAAATCGATATTCAAACCTTAAAATAGTAGATATTCCAGACAATAAAACCGATAATTTTGGAAAAAAACTAGCAATTACTATTGGAATAAAAGCTGCTAAAAACAATCATTTATTGTTTACAGATGCAGACTGTCATCCTTTGTCAGAATATTGGATCAAAGAAATGAGTAAAGGGTTTAATGATGACAAAAAAATTGTCATTGGAGTAGGTATCTATGAAAAAGAAAAAGGATTTTTAAATAGAATAATAAGGTTTGACACTGTTCAAATTGCGATTAACTCTCTGGGGTTTGCAAAAGCAAAATTGGCTTACATGGGAGTTGGAAGAAATTTAGCATACCATCAAGACATCTACTATCTAAATGACGGTTTTAAATCGCATTATCATGTTGCATCGGGCGATGATGATTTGTTCGTAAATCAATCTACCAATCAAAATAATACACAAGTAATATTTAATTCAAAAAGTATAACAATATCAAAACCAAAAAAAGAATTTAAGAAATGGGTGTTTCAAAAAAAAAGACACCATACTACAAATTTTAAATACAAAAAAAAGCACAAGTTTTTACTTGGCCTTCAATATCTCAGTGCATTAGCTTTTTACTTTTTAATAATACTTTCACTTTTCACAACTAATTATTCAACAAGTGGACTACTGCTATTTTCAATAAGATATTTGTTAATTCTAGCGGTGAATTACAAACCTTTCAAGACTATGATGTGCAAAGATCTTCTTTGGGCTTTCCCAATTTATGAAATCATCTTACTATTTTGCCAACCTATGTTTCAAATGAATAAGAGAATTAGATTTTAAATGGGGGAAGAAAAATCGTTATCACACCTTTCAGAAAAAGCTCAAAAAGATTATGAATTAGTCCAAAGAGCAACAAAGAATAAGGACCAACAAGCATTTTCTGATTTAATGGATAAATATAAAGATCCTATTTACTATATGTTGCTAAAAATGGTAAATAATAATGACGATGCAGAAGATTTAACCCTTGAAGCATTTGGCAAAGCATTCAACAGATTAAATCAATACACTCCAAATTTTGCATTTAGTACTTGGTTGTTTAAAATTGCAACTAATAATTGTATTGATTTTCTAAGAAAAAAGAAAAAAAAAGTAATGTCTATTGATAATCGAATCTCCAATAGTGATGGTGAGGAATATATGTTCGAAATAAAAAGTGATGGAATGACTCCTGAACAAATAACGATGAATGATCAAAAGATTCAATTAATGAGACAGTATGTGAAAAAATTAAAACCCAGATACGAAATCTTAGTGGAAATGAGGTATTTTAAGGAAATGAGCTATGAAGAAATATCAGTTGAATTAAATCTTCCTTTAGGCACGGTAAAAGCTCAATTATTTAGAGCGAGAGAATTTCTATACAACATAATGAAACATAGTTTTGAGACAATCTGATTCGGCAAGAATAATTCAATTTTATTTTCCAAACTTAGATCAAAATCAAATGCAACAATTTGAAATTCTTAAAGATCTATATCTCTATTGGAATTCTAAGATTAACGTAATTAGTAGAAAAGACACAGAGAATTTTTACACAAGACATGTTCTACATTCATTATCGATAGCAAAATTTATAGATTTCAAAAAAAATACAAAAATAATGGATGTAGGAACCGGTGGAGGATTTCCTGGGATTCCATTAGCAATATATTTCAAAAACTCTTCTTTCACATTGGTTGATTCGATAGGAAAAAAAATAAAGGTTGTTGACCAAATTGTAGATGAATTAAAAATAAAAAATGTAATATCAAAAATTGAAAGAGCTGA
>Ga0114997_10004811_pt1 | contig 10417 bp, 9 predicted proteins | sample ArcticOcean_MG_C_2_FD_87045 | JGI IMG/M metagenome (GOLD analysis project Ga0114997, IMG submission 87045) | Marine microbial communities from western Arctic Ocean - ArcticOcean_MG_CB4_136 | ecosystem: Environmental > Aquatic > Marine > Oceanic | place: Arctic Ocean: Canada Basin | collected... | reverse complement strand
TGATTTTTGAAATAATAGAAAAACAAAAAAATAAACTAAAAATTTTAGTAGGAAATATAGTTACAACAATACCAAATAAGACAAAATATTTATACCGTCCTATTTAAATAAATTTTTATTTATGCACATACTTCAAAACTTAAAAAGCGCAAAGTGCGGAGCATTGCTTAAACTTCACATAAAAAACTTATGCTTTCCTATAATTTAAAAAATTATATTAAAAAAAATCCACCATTATGGAAATTTTTAACTTCTTCTAAAGATTATTTTCTATATCTAACCAGACTCAAGGATGTATTGATGATGTTATTGTTAATTCACACAAACCCAAAAAAAGCATTTAAGTTTTCTACTAGAAAACTATTACCGTGTGATAAAAATAGATTTTCTAAAGAGTCTAAACCAATTATTCCTTACGATCTTTTAGAAAATAAAAGTAGTAAAATTTCTAATATGAAAGAAATTAATATAATTGCTAGAGGATCAAGTTTTGATTTAAATCAATTGAAGAATTTAAAGGGGCCTATATTTTTAGTGTCATTTTACAACGGTTTTAAAATAGATAATAATGGAAAAGTAGTTTATCGTGATCATTTTAATCATGAAACAGGAGAGCGTGAAATAAAAAAAACTGATGATCATATAACTGAAAAAGAATATTTAATCTACGAGTCATATGAAGATTTTCGCAAGAACGATTTAATATATGTGCAAAGCACTCCAGGAGTACTTGAAATGTTTAAAAAAAAGGGTTTACAAACACTGAGCCTTGACGTGCTTATGTTAGATAAAAATGGAAATCATATTTCAAAAGATGAAAAAAAAACTAATAAATTAAAAAATTATATAGATAACGATCAATGTAAAATTATAACTACATTAGAAAAAATTTATCAGCCCCCAATACTACCTCCATACCCTAACTGGACTCCTGCGGGATCATTTATACCAGCAGTTTGTTCATTGTCTTTTTTTGCAGAAAAAATGAATATATATGGGTGGGATCATCGCCTTACTCATTCTCCTGAAAAAATGAGCTATATAGAGTTTTTGCTTCATATGTTGAAATATGAATTAAAAGCTACACTCAACAGCAAATTTAAATGGTCTGCTCATTTTGAGAGTTTACTTATAAATATTTACTATAGTTACCAATTTTCTAAATTACCAAATATTAATGTTTTTGGGTATCTTGGTGGATTAGAAAAACATAAAAAAATAGTAAAAAAAATTGAAAGAGCTTTATTTAATTAAATGGAAATTTTAGATTGCACCTTAAGAGACGGGGGATACTATACCGATTGGAATTTTCCAAAAAAGATTGTAGATAGTTATTTAAAAACTTTATCTAACTTGCCAATCTCAACTGTTGAATTAGGATATTTATCAAATAAAAAAGATAACAACGGTCTATTTTACCATTTAAGCAAATCAATTTTATTAAATGCTAGATCCTCCCTTAGAAAAGATCAAAAAATTTATGTAATGATAAATTTTAAAGAAATTAAAAATTCTAAAAGTTTAGAAAGTTTAATTTATGATAAGCACAAAATTATTGATGGATTAAGATTTGCTATAGCACCAAAGGATATAGCAAAATTTTTAAGAATTGCTAATCCAATTATAAAAAAATATAAAAAATTAGAATTTAATGTAAACATAATGTACTTAAGTAAATGGATAAAAGATGAAAACTTTTTTAAGAAAATTTTAAAGGACTTATCGACAAAAGTTTACACCCTTTCTTTTGTTGATAGTTATGGTGCGTTAACGCCTGAGGAAATAAAAGTATTTTTAGACAAAATTAAAAAATATAAAAATAATAATTTAAAATTGGGTTGTCATTTTCATAATAACTGTGGTCTTGCTTTAGCTAATTCCATAATTGCCGCAAACTCTGGTTGCTCCGTAGTGGATTCCACTTTTAAAGGTATGGGTAGAGGTGCTGGTAATACTGAAACAGAATTATTAATAGCCAACGATAAGACTAAAAACAAAAAAATTTCAGGCTTTGAATTAAATAATCTCCTAGAAATTTTTGAAAAAATGAAAATTAACATGGGGTGGGGAAGTTCTTTTACATATGCGTTTGCCGCAAAAAATGGTTTTCCACAAGGTGAAATGATGGATCTAATGCAAAAAAGGAGACTCGATCCCGATACAGCAGCTAAAGTTATATCAACTAAACTGACAAATATTAATCAAATTAAGTTTTCAAATTTAAAAAAAATATTTGTAAAAAAAAATATAATAAATAACTTTCCAATTATTATTGGAGGAGGTTCAAGTTTATCTGATTATGGTGAATATTTTTTTAAACACATAAATAAAAAATCTCCAATAATTTTAAGTGGGAGCACTGCTTTATTTAATTTTTTAAATTTAGAAATAAAAATTAAAAATCCTATAATATTAATTTTAATTGGAAGTGAAATAAAAAAAATTAATCTTACTAAAAATAAAAATATTTTAGAAAAAATAGACTTAAGCGGAGTGATTGTAGAAAAAGATTTTATTTCAAGTAAATCAAATCTTATAAAAAATGCCCAAGTTGCAGTATCAACTAGTGTGGCAGTTAATCCTGTTTTATTAGCAGGCATGGCATTATTAAAAATGAAGATTAACAAAATGCAGCTAGCTTTTTTTGATGGTAATCCAGAGGAAATCAGGGGAAGAGTAGTTATGAGAGAAACACAGCAAAGTATTGATTTTTTAAAGTCTAAAGGATTAAAATTATTTACCCTTACGAAAAGTTTTTTGAATTTAACACAATTAAATCCGTGGATAAATGATTAGCATTTTTATTCCAATAAGAAAAGGCAGTAAAAGAATCAAGAATAAAAATTTAAAATCTTTGCCTTATTTAAAATTTGGTATAACTGAATTAAAACTCATCCATTTAAAGAGATTTAGAAATATAATAAGAAAGAGTAACTATTTTAACTTAAAGAAATTTGAAATTATTGTTTCCACTAATTGCGATAAAGTTAAATTTTTTTTAAAGCCTTACGATTGGATAAAATTACATAATAGAAATTCAAAATTGTCTTCTGACGATTCTATAGATGAATTAATAAAAGAAGTTCCAAAAATTTGCTCAGGTAGATTTATACTTTGGACGCATGTCACAAGTCCACTATTTGACGAGCATAATTACTATAATTTTTTAAAACGCTTTTTTCAACTACGCAAATCCAAAAAAATATTAAGTGCTTTTAGCGCAGATAAAGTACAAAAATTTCTATACTCTAAGAGAAAAAAGTGGATATCTCACAATACTGCAAAAAGAAAATGGCCTAGAACTCAAGATTTAAATGAATTATATTCTGTTAATAGCGGGGCATTTATTGCTTCAAGAAGTGTTTATTTAAAGTTTAATGACAGATTGTGTAAAGCTCCGTTTCCAATAATATCTGATTCAAGTCAGCAATCTGGTTTTGATATTGATAATTTAGAAGATTTTAATAGATTGAAAGAAAAAATTTTATATGAAAAAAAATTTAAATTTTTACAGCGTTTATAAAGTTAAAGCTCTATGTCCAATTATAAAAATTAAACATTAATATATTGAAAAAGTTTTATTTAATTAAATTGAATAAATTTAAAAGATGATAGTAGCTTTATTAGTAGGAAGCTGGCTTAAAGAAAAAGGTTTTACGAAGCACAAAACACCATACAAAAAAGATGATGATTGATATTTACCAAAAATTAAAAAAAAATAAAATTTATAATGGATGTGGCTGGACACCGTACTTTATGAGTATTATGAAAGCTAAAAGTTGTTGCTTCGGGTGTAGACAAAAAATTCAAATCTCCAACTTGTGAAAGAATTTAATGTGTGCTACATACGTTTAAGCATTAGATAATAAAATTAAATTGAAATATGAAACAAATTTTCTTTATTAGTGTTAACGCATGATTAAATCTCCATTTTCTTCAAGAATGCCTCGAGATTTTAGAATACTGTTGTTCTACCCAAATCTCCATATGAGCGCATTGATGCCACAAGTCATTGGCATTTTTACTGCTCTTTTTAAAAGAGAAGGTTATACAATAGATCTTTTTGATTGTACTTTTTATAAAGATATCGATGTCATTAATTTAGGCAAGAGTGCTAATGCAGAAAGAACGACAAATAGAACTTCACGTCCTTACTCAAATCAAGATTGGGAGGAAAAAGGAGCACAAACTAAATGGGGAATTAAAGAAGATTTTGTCAAAAAAGTTCAAGAATTTGAACCAGATTTAATTTTAGTTTCAGTTTTAGAAAGCACATATTTTCTTGCTATGGATTTACTTAACAGTGTTCCACAAAAAGATAGAAATTACAAAACTTTATTTGGTGGAGTTTTTGCAACATTTGCATCTGATAAATTAATCAAAAATGAACTAGTTGATTATGTTTGCAGAGGTGAAGGTGAAGATGCTGTTATGGAGATGTGCAAAAAACTTTCTAAAGGCGAAAGAATTGATGATGTAAAAAACTTTACATTAAAGCGTAATGGGCAAATTTACCACAACCCTCTACGACCGGCAGTAGATTTAGATACTGTTCCGATTCCTGATTGGGATTTATTTGACCCAGGAAGTATTTATAGACCAATGCAAGGCAAGATATGGAGAGCTGTTGGTTTAGAAACACAAAGGGGTTGCCCTTACACATGTACATATTGCAATTCACCATCAAATAATGTGATTTACAAAGATGATGGTCAAAGAATTTTTCATAGAAAAAAAAGTATAGGAAGGATAAAAAAAGAATTAGACTTTTTAGTAAAAAAATATAATCCAGATTTGATCTACATGGTTGTCGATACTTTTCTTGCAATGTCTAATAAAGAATTTGATGAATTTAAAGAATTATATATGGATTATAAAATACCCTTTTGGATGAATACTCGCGCTGAAACAATTACTGAATATAGAGCTAAAAGTTTAGAAGAAATGAACATGTTCAGAATGAATATTGGTATTGAGCATGGAAATTATGATTATAGAAAAAATTATTTAAAAAGAGTTGTTTCCAATGATCTCCAAGTTAAAGCTTTTGAAATGGTTGCGGATAAAAAATATACTTCAGTTGCAAATAGTATTATTGGAATGCCTGATGAAACTAGAGATCTAATCTTTGATACAATAAAATTAGTAAGAAGATTACCTAAAAGCATCGATGCTACAGGCGCTTTTATTTTTGTACCATACCATGGAACTCCATTACGTGAACTAGCAATACAAAAGGGATATATTAAGGATCATGAAATTGCTTCTGTTTCAGTTACTGCACATAAAAGCATGTTAACAATGCCAACTATTTCTAAAGAGGAAATTGCAGGCCTAGCACGTGCGTTTAGTTTATATGTTAAATTTCCTGAGAATAGATGGGATGAAGTTAAAATTGCAGAAAAATTTGATAGGGAAGGTGACGCAATGCTTAAAAAGTTGGGAGAAGAATTTGATCAAAAATACTTCGGTCAAGGTAATCAGACATCAGCAGATCTTCACAGTTAAGAATTTGAACTCCAACGTCCTTTGAATGATGAAATCAAATATTAATTTATTTCAGAAAATAAAATTTAGCCTTTGGTATATTTCTAGAATACACCCTCTATCGGGTCTACCTATTCGTATTTTAGGTAAACTTTATACCTCAAATTTTATGCAAAATTATAAAAAAGAACTGAAGTTACTAAAATAAATTATCATTTGATGATCAAGTTAACAAGATCTACTGAAAAAGAACTTCAATATGAGCAAGGTTATAGGTCACTTTATGACAAACCAAAAAGCTTATTTAGGACAATTATACAAAATATATTTTTAAAAACTTTACTTTTACTTTTTCCAAAAAAATTTCCAAAAATTAAAAAAAAGATAAAATTTATAATGGATGTGGCTGGACGTCGTACTTTTGTATTTTTTATAGGTTTTAAATTAAGATTTAAAAATCCACGCTATTTTAGACTGCCCTCATCCCAAATATATGCTTTACACATATATACTAAATTATTAAAAATTTTAGAAAATAAAAAAATTGATTTTTTTCTTGTAGGAGGTTGTCTCTTAGGTGCTATAAGACAAGAATCTTTTGCAGGAAACCCAGGGGATATAGATTTAGGAATAAAAGAAAATCAACTTTCGAATCTATTAAATGCATTTCCTTTATTGATTGAAAATGGTGCAATTTTGATAAGAACGAGTCCTTATAATAAGGATCCTTATGATAAAGATAAGGTAGAAAGATTACAGATATTTTTTCCCAGGATGTCTGTAGATGTAGGAATTTATAGAAAAGTAATTGTAAAAGAAAAAGAGATGTGGGGAAATTTTGGTGGGGAAACAGAAAATCAGCATTTTCCCCAGAATCAAAATTTGTCGACTGAACGTTTTACGATATCTTTAGATTATTTGAAGCCAATCAATGCTTATGGAATGAAATTTTTATCACCTCCAAATCCAGAAATATATTTAGAAAGAAAATACGGAAAAAATTGGAGATCGCCTAATAAAAAACAATTTTTTTGGAGAAAACAATAAATGAAATCTTTAGTTACAGGAGGTGCAGGATTTATTGGTAGTAATTTGGTGGATCAATTAGTTAAAATGGGTCATAAGGTTATAATACTAGATAATTTTAGCACCGGCAGAAGATTAAATTTATCCCATCATAAAAAAAATAAAATAAAAATAGTTAAAATTGATATTTCAGAAAAAAATAAATTAGATAAATATTTTAAAGACGTAACCTATGTTTTTCATTTAGCTGCCTTAGCTGATATTGTTCCAAGTATTGAGAATCCTGAAAAATATTTTAAGTCTAATGTACTTGGTACTTTAAATATAATTGAAGCGGCCAGAAAAGCAAAAATTAAAAAATTCATTTTTGCTGCATCCGCAAGCTGCTATGGAAATCCAAATAAATTTCCAACTGATGAAAATGAAAAAATAAAAACAATGTACCCATACGCCCTTACAAAGTGGCAAGCCGAAGAATTAGTTATGCACTGGGCAAAAGTATATGATTTCCCAGCCATTTCTTTTAGATTCTTTAATGCTTACGGACCGAGATCAAGAACCTCAGGAACATATGGGGCAGTATTTGGAGTTTTTCTCGCACAAAAATTAGCAAATAAACCTTTAACAATTGTTGGAGACGGTAATCAAACAAGAGATTTCATTCATGTAAACGATTTAATTAACGGAATTATTAAAGCGGCCACGTCCAACAAAAAAGGTGAAATTTATAATATAGGCAGTGGGCACGAAACTAAAGTTAACAAGATAGCAAGTCTTATCGGTGGAAAAAAAGTTTATATACCAAAAAGACCAGGAGAACCCAATCGTTCAATTGCAGATATTTCAAAAATAAAAAAACATCTTAATTGGAAACCAAAAATTAAAATAGAATCTGGTGTAAAAGATCTTCTAAGAAGAATTCATTACTGGAAAGATGCGCCAGTATGGAATCCTGCAAGCATAAAGAAAGCTACAAAACTTTGGTTTAAATTTTTGAAAAAAAATAAATTATAAACATTATGAAAAAAATTTTTACAATAGATGACTTAGAAAATATTATTATTAGATTAAAGAAAAAGAAAAAGAAAATAGTTCTTTGTCATGGTGTTTTTGACTTATTACATATAGGGCACATTAAACATTTTAAGGAAGCTAAAAATTTAGGGGATGTGCTTGTTGTTACTCTTACACCTGATAAATTTGTTAATAAAGGTCCAGGCAAACCAACCTTTAATGAAAAATTAAGATTAGAAGCAATAGCTGCATTAGATGTTGTAGATTTTGTATCTCTAAATACGAGCCCAAATGCTGTAAAAGTTATTCAAAAATTAAAACCTAAAATCTATTGTAAGGGACCTGACTACAAAAATTATAAAAATGATATTTCTGCTCAAATAAAAAATGAAACTAATGCAGTTAAAAAAATAGGAGGAAAAACAATATATACTAATGATATTACTTTTAGCTCCAGCAAACTTCTAAATCAATATGCAGAGATTTATAACGATCAACAAAAATTTATAATTAAACGTATTAAAAAAGAATATAGATTTTCTCAAATTAAAAATTTAGTTGAAAATTTTAGTAAATTAAAAATTCTTATAATTGGAGAAACTATTATAGACCAATACGTTTTCTGTGATGCTTTAGGAAAATCGGGAAAAGAGCCAGTTCTAGTTTTGAGAGACAAAGAAACAGAGGAATATTTAGGTGGAGCCGCAGCTATTTCTAGACATGTGTCCCCATTTTGTAAAAAAGCATCTTTATTAAGCATGGTTGGAGAAAAGGGTGAATATCTCCAATATATAAAGAAAAAATTACCAAAAAATATTACTTTTAATTACATAAAAAAAAGCAGTTCACCCACTATTATAAAAAAAAGATTTATAGATTCTGTAAATAAAAATAAAATTCTTGGCGTATATAAGATTAATGATGAGACGTTGAATCAAAAAGATGAAAAATTATTTAATAATATGCTAAAGAAAGAAATTCCTAATTATGACTTAGTTATCGTTTCTGATTATGGACATGGTCTAATTTCAAAACAGAGTGCAAATTTAATCTGCAAGTTATCAAAATATTTAGCATTAAATGCTCAAGTGAACGCAGCTAACATCGGATATCATAGTATGAAAAATTATAAGAATATTAATTGCGTAATTATTAATGAAGGTGAAATTAGGCATGAGATGAGAAATAAAAATGATAAAATTGAATTATTAATGAAATTACTTTCTAACAAGCAAAATATTAAAAATTTAATTGTCACTCGCGGCTCAAATGGTGCTCTCTTATTTAATAAATCAAAGAAAAAATTTAATTCCTGCGAAGCATTTGCAAAGCTACCTGTTGATAAAGTAGGGGCAGGTGATGCGATGTTGTCAATTATAGCTTTATGTTTAAAAAGCGAATTGAGCAAGGATTTGACGCTACTAATAGGCTCTCTAGCTGCGGCACAGTCTGTTGAAAGCATCGGCAACAAAGAGTCCGTAAATAAAATAAAGATTTTAAAATCCATTGAAAACATTTTAAAGTAAAAATAACATGAACAGGATACTAATTACTGGGGGGGCTGGATATGTAGGGGCAGTTTTGACTCCACACCTTTTAAGCAAAGGACATAAAGTTACAGTTCTAGACTTAATGATTTATGGCAAAGATGTTCTAAAAGAAAATAAAAATTTAAAAATAGTAGAAGGCGATATAAGAAATAAAAATCTATTGGAAGAAATATTACCTGGCCACGATATAGTCATACATTTAGCCTGCATATCTAATGATCCAAGTTTTGAGCTTAATCCAAAGCTTGGAAAATCTATCAATTTAGACTCTTTTGCCCCATTAGTAGAAATTGCAAAAAAAAATTCTATTAAGAGATTTATTTATGCATCTTCATCTTCAGTTTATGGAATAAAGAAAGTAAAAGATGTTAATGAAAACATGAACTTAGAACCTTTAACTGATTATTCAAAATTTAAAGTTGATTGCGAAAGAATACTTACAAAAAATATATCTGAAAATTTTACACCTATAATAATTAGACCTGCAACAGTTTGTGGATATTCTCCAAGACAAAGATTGGATGTTGTAGTAAACATTTTAACTAATCTTGCGTATCACAAAAGATCAATCAAAGTTCTTGGTGGAAAACAACTGAGACCAAATATACATATTAAAGATATGGTGAGAGCTTACGAAACTTTAATCGAAGCACCCAAGTCCAAAGTTTCAGGTGAAATTTTTAATGCAGGTTATGAAAACTATTCAGTATTAGAATTAGCTAGCACAGTAAAAAAGGTTATAGGAGACGATGTTGCGTTAATACTAGCACCAACAACTGATAATCGTTCCTATCATATTTCATCCAAAAAAATGAAGAGGATTTTAAATTTTGAATCTACTAAAACGATTTCAGATGCTGTAAATGACCTTAAATCAGCATTTCAAAAAGGTTTATTGCCTAATTCACTAGATGATGAAAAATATTTTAATATTAAAAAAATGAATTCAATTAAACTAAGCTAAACCTAATATTAATAGTTACAAAAGAAAATTTAAAAAAATTTCTTCTTTTCTTATAAGTAAAAAAAAAATGAAAATAGACTTTGATAAGTTGCTAAAAGATTATAACTCAGATCTTGTTACGAAATTAAGAGGATTTAATGATGAGCATGATTATTTGCAGTATTGGGTTCCTGGCTCGAATAAGTCAAAAAGTTTAATAAATTTAATTGATGCTCTATTTGAAGCAAATGTTTTCAGCTTTACAATTCTAATTTTAGAAAAAGATAAATATTTAATTGATGATATAAAATTAATTTCTAAAAGAATTAGTGATTTAAGAATCGATTTTAATAAAAATATACATGAAGTTGGAATTAAATTAGATAAAATAAAATAC